>ERZ1370068.7928-contig-6817_pt1 | contig 45816 bp, 56 predicted proteins | sample MGYA00561227_ERZ1370068 | MGnify/ENA primary metagenome ERZ1370068 (study PRJEB38410, sample SAMEA6850437) | metagenome | study: Metagenomic assessment of the ecological functions of the soil: analysis of the soil microbiota associated with the... | reverse complement strand
CAGTTACGTATTGCTAGGATCAACGTTGACCTGTGCTTGGCCCCAGCTGCGCGCGAGCAGCGCGGTCGACGTAGTGGATGTCCCAGGCGCCCTCGACCTTCGGGATCAGCATCGACCTCGAGCTGATTGCCGATGCTCGGCGACGAGCGCCGAGATGTCGTCGAGGCACCACGGCGAATCGAGCGAGTTGACGCGCGTCCAGAGCGGCGTCGTCGCCGAAGTCGACCTCGCGCCCGATCGTCACGAGGCCCTCGCGCGCCGCGACCTTGCGATCGGCCGGGATCGCGTCCTCGAGGTTCCCGAGCAGGATGTCGGCCTGCAGCGCCAGCTCCGGCACCTTCGCCAGCATCTTCGGATTCGACGGATCGAAGAAGTGGATCATCCGCGACGGCTTGACCGGGATCTCGCGCACCGGCTCGGGGGCACCGATGGCGAGGGGTTTGAAGAAATCTCGTCGGGGATCGCATCGGCCCTACCTATCCACTTCACCGCGATTTCGCCAGTTTGGCTAGCGCGACGGAGTGCGGGTCCGTTCGGTGAACGCGGCACCCTTCGAAAGGCGCGTGTGGTGTGGGGCCGTCAGCGGGTTCTACGGAGGCCTGTCGCGCGCGTCCCTGAGCTGGCTCCAAGGCGATCCGTCGGGGAGCCGCTCTCACCGAGATCGAACCTCGCCGACGGCCCCACACCACACGCGCACGCTGGGCAGCGTCGCGAACGGACCCACCGGGCCACCCACCTCTGCAAGCTACGATTGCCGCCCCAAGCCCGTGATCGTAGAATCGCGTGAGCGGGAGCAAGTGGGGTGTCACTTTGTCAACGGCGAGCGCGCAGTTGACTCGCGCGGCAACGCCTCGCGTCGCTGCTTCGCGAATCTCTCCGCCCGGAGGGTCTCGCGACACCGTCGATCGAGACCAGTGCCTCGCAGGAGCACAGCGCTGTGTCGTTCTTCGATGCCCGACGGTGAGGGCGGGCGGTGGAGGGGCGTTCGCGTCCACCCTCCGGGTACGCGTGATCTCGGTGAGGAGCCCTCCCGCGCCAGATCGCTCCGGCTCGCTCAGGACGCGGGACGCGGGCGACACCTCCGTAGGGACCTCGCGGACGACCCCCTCCACCGCCCGCGTTTCCGACGGTCGCCGTAAGGCTCAGCGACGCGTCAGCGTGATGCGGCGCACGTCGATGTCGCCGCCGCAGTACACGTCGAACGCGATGGCGGCCTCGCAGGCGCGACGCGCGAGCACCGCCGGCGTCGCGCTCGGTCGCGTAGAGCGCATGCAGCACGCCGAGCGCGTACGACGCGCCCGAGCCGATCGCGTAGTACTCGCGGAACGCCATCACGCTCATGTCGCCCGAGACGTGGAAGATCCCGTGCCGGTTGCGCGATCAGGAAGCGACGAGTCGAGGTCGGCGAACGGCGAGCGGTCCTCCTCGGCCACCTGGTCGTCGACGAAGCGAGTAGCGCTTGCGGAGATCCTTCCAGAGCCGCACGAAGAACGTGAGAGATCTCGCGCTTCGCTCGCGAAGCGCGGCGCCCGCCGCGAGCCAAGTAGTCGGTGAACACGTTGTCGTAGACGCCCCAGCCGGTCATCGCGAGCTCCGGAGCCGCCGAGGGTCATGATCTTGGTGGCGCGATGATTCGAGCCGACCACCTTGCGATCGCCGAAATTCTCCTGCGAGTCGGCGGCGACGGCGATGGTGTTGCCCTTCCGAACGGCGACGGCGATCGACATCGTCAGTGGGACCGTGCTCGCGCGCGGCTCAGCGCGTCGTCGGTCTTCTTCCGCGGGTCGTCCGCGGGATTCACGAAGTTGATCTGGAACGGCCCCATGCCGTGCACCTGCACGACCGTCGCCGTCTTGCTTTGCGCGAAGTGATGCATCTCGCGCGGCAGGAGCGCGTACGAGCCCTGCGGCAACGCGGTCGAGCTTCTTCGCGTCGAAGACGTCGCCCATCCCGATCGCGAACGTCCCCGGAGAGGATCGGTGAGTGCTCGTCGCCGGGATGCCAGTGCGGGGGCACCTTGGCGCCCGCCGGGCTCTTGATGCGGAGCGACGAAGGGTCCGGGCTTGTCGAGGTCGCCCGCGACGACGGCGGCTTTCACGCCGGGACCGGCGAGGGGGAAATTCAGCCACTTGATCGATTGCGGCGGAACCAGCGTGTGCTGACGGCACCGCATCCGACGGCGGCCCCCGGCGACGGCCACGCCGCTCGCCTTCACCCCTCCCGGGCTGGACTCGATCTTCTTGGCCCCCGCCGTACAGCCGAAGAGCACTCCCACCACCACCGCCGCCACCAACGACCGCCACCACGGGTCCATCATGCAGCCCTCCTTCGAAAGGGAGGATGCATAGCCCACGACCCCAGTGGCTGCCGGCCTGGCCGGCGGCCGCGACGAGCGGGTTCGCGTTACACCAGGATCTTCTGCGCGGTCTTCACCAGCTCCTCGGCGTCGACGGCCGTCGGCCGGCGTCTCCGGCACCGCGCGGCCCGCGCTGCACCGCGGCCCGACCGCCGACCGCGGCGAGCCAGCGCTGCAGGTGATCGAGGCCGTCGACCGAGATGCCCGGCCAGGGATAGATGTGCACCCAGCTCCAGTTCGCGATGTCGGCGATCGAGTAGTCGCCGGCGAGGTACTCGGCCTCGGCGAGCCGCGCGTCGAGCACCTCGAAGAGCCGCCGGCACTCGCGCTGGTAGCGGTCGATCGCGTACGGGATCTTCTCGGGCGCGTAGCGGAAGAAGACGTTCGCCTGGCCCATCATCGGGCCGATGCCGCCCATCTGGAACATCAGCCACTGCACGACGAGCGAGCGCCCCTTGTCGTCGCGTCGGCATGAGCTTCCCGGTCTTCTCGGCGAGGTAGATGAGGATCGCGCCCGACTCGAAGACCGCGAAGTCGCCGTTGTCGTGGTCGACGATCGTCGGAATGCGGCCGTTCGGGTTGAGCGCGACGTACCAGTCTTCCTTCTGCTCGTTCCTGCTGAGCGCGATCGGCGTGCACCGCGTACGGCAGCTCCATCTCCTCGAGCGCGATGGACGCCTTCCAACCGTTGGGCGTGGGCGACGTGAAGAGCTCGATCATGGTGGGTCTCTTCCGACGGCCCGGACCGTACCCGGGCCGGCGATGATGCGAGGCGCTCGCGCGGCTAGCGCGATCGACCAAGGATTCCACCTCGCGGGACCCTTTCGCGTGAAATGGTTCTGCGGTGGCCCACTCCTCGTTGCCCGCCGAGACCTCGATGATACCGCCGCTGCCGGCTCCACTGTCGACCCGGAATTGATCGGCTTCCGGATCTCGGAGATCGCCACCGGCCTCCATCACGACGTCGCCCGCGTAGGACCTGCCGCCGATCGAGGTCGCTGGCACCACTGATAAAGCTGAGTGCAAACAGGTTAAAGACGCAGCCGCCAGGCTTCGCGTCAGGCCGCTGCCGCGCGCCGAGACATTGCCGCTCCTCGTGCAGATCGAACGGGGCTCGAGCAGCCGAAAGCGTGATCAATGATTAAGCCGGGCACCTGGGACAATCTCGAACAATTCACGTCACCCCCAAAATCTCGTCCGTGTTTTTCTGGCGAGCTCGCGTTGCTTGGGTCTGTACCGTCAGGTCCGAGAGATGGCGATGCTACCCAGAGCCGAGCGGTGGAACGTCAGCGAGGAGCGGAGGCACGACGTCGGCGAGCGCGTGCCCCAAGATCAGGTGCTGGTCGGCGTCGAGGATGGATGCCGTCGACGCGGCTCGCCGGCGTGACGGTCGCCGCATCGAAGTAAGGCGCAGCCGAGCTCTGTTCGCGATGCTTCGCGAACGCCGCCGCGAGCCCCGCTGCTCTTCGCGCCGGCCCCGGCGAACTTCGGCCTGAGCGGTCCGCGGGGATCGTCGAAGGGCGGCGGTGCCACGACAGCACCGGGGCACCGGCATGCCGGGCTCGATCGGCGCGGTACGAATCGCGCGGACCAGCGCCGCGATGCCTTGCGCCGAGTGCCACGCGTCGTGCGGGTGCATCGACTGGAAGTCGTTCGTCCCGAGCATGAGGATCACGATGCGCGAGTGTGAATGCGCTTCGATGCGCTCCGCGATCCCGGCGAGTCCGTTCCGTCCGGGCTTGTAGGGGTCGTCCCAGACGGTGCGGCGGCCGTTGACGCAGTCCTCGACGACCCGCACGCGGTCCGTCCGCTCGCATTCAATTGATTCTCCAAGACGCCGGGCCAGCGCTCGTCGAACGGCAGCCGGCGGCGCGTCGTCGGGCACGATGCCCACGACAAGGAGTCGGCGTACACCAGGATCTGCCGCATGGCTCTGCCTATGACGAGGCGCGGCCGGGTCGACTCAAACGACTGCACCATGGCGACGCTCACGCGCTGTCTGGTCGATCGACGGTTGCAGCGCCCGAGCTACCGCGACTGACTTCACGCCCGCGCTCACCAACCGGCGCGCGGATCGGGTGAGGAACCAGAGCGCCACGACCCACGCCGAGAAGTTGATCGCGACGACGCCGATGCCGAGCGTCCAGCGCACGTCGGCGTGCATGCGGACGCCTTGCACGACGTGCAACCAGAGACCGAGCGCCACCACGGCGAAGGCGAGCATGATCGCGTGCTCGACGGGCTCCGCGAACAACGGCGTCGCGAGGATGCCGCAGAACATCAGGAGGTTCGCAGCGATCGTAGAGGTACGAGCGCTCCTGCTTCGCGATGCGCGTCCTGCTCCTCGCGCGGCGTCGCTCGCGCGCGAGCGCGCTCACGAGGAAGAAGACGCCGGCGGAGAACGGGAACGTCCCGGAAGAGCATCGACGCGATCGCGCCGCCCCGCATGTCGTGCGGGCGGCCCATGCGGACACCGCCCGGCGCGCCGGATGCGGCACCACGACGACCTCGTCGTCGACTTTCAACGACGACGAGCGCGGGCCGTCCACGCCGCCGCTTCGCCCCGTCTGCGGCCGCGTACTCGACGATCGCGACCGGCGACGTGATCGAGCCCGAGGCGTTTGCCGGTCGATCCTCGACGGCGACCACGGTTCCGGCCATGCGCGCGGATCGTACGAGAGCTCGCGGTAGGCTCGACGAGCGCGTACGTGAACGAGAGCGACACGAGACCCGGAATGAGCAGGCCGACGCCCATCCCGGAGCTCGAAGGTCGCGAGCTTGGCGACGCAGGAATCCGACGACGCCGCCGACGGCGAGCGATGCCGAAGAAATAGAGCGTCCAGCGCGTGACGAGATCGAGCTCCACGGGCGGCACATGATGCCACCATCGGCGCCGACTGCCGACTGGTCGAGGCGTTGACCGCCAGCGGAGCTGCGACGCCAGAAAATCGGGGGGCCGCGGCGGAAAAATCGGTGCAGGACGCGCCGGTCGCCCGAAGGTTCGGCACGCCGCCGCGATGCAGACGGCAACTCGCATGTGCCGGGCCGCAGCCGCTGCGTGGAACCGGACACACCTCGAAGTCGCGAAGACCGAGGATGCTCCCACGAGAGGAGCGCCCGGAGCTGCCGCCGGCGGCGGCTCGCAGCGCGGGAGCCGGCGGCGGCTGTCGCTGGCGCCGAGGAGGCGGCGCGTCCCGACCTTCAGATGCGGACGGTCGGGTTGCCGTTGTAGAACGACGCGCGCCCGTGGACCGAAAGCACGGGCCGACGAGTCGGATGTTCGCGGCACGTCGCCCGTGCCGGCGGGGCGGCGAGCGCGAGCATGACCAGCGCCGCCCGCGGCGCAGCGCCGGAAGGACCGGGGCGTTCCTCTCGACCGCCACCGCAGCATAAGCTCGGCCCTCCTCAGTCCGGCAGGAGGCTCCATATGGCATCGGCGCGTCGCATTCTCATCATCGGCAGCGGTTTCGGCGGGCTCGGGCTCGCCGATCCGGCTGAAGCGCGCCGGGATCGACAGCTTCACGATCCTCGAGAAGGCGCGACGACGCTCGGCGGGACGTGGCGCGACAACACCTACCCCGGCGCCGCCTGCGACGTGCCGTCGATGCTCTACTCGTTCTCGCTTCGAGCCGAAGACCGACTGGACCCGCAAGTGGTCGGGCCAGGCCGAGATCCACGCCTACATGGAGGACTGCGCCGCCGGAACGACCTCCTGCGCCACGTCCGCTTCGGCGTCGAGGTGGCGAGCGCGCGCTTCGACGAGGCGCGCGGCACCTGGACCGTCCGCACGACCGACCGGCGAGGAGCTCGTCGCCGACGTGCTCGTCAGCAGCGTCGGCCAGCTGCACCGGCCGCAGATCCCGAAGCTCCCGGGCTCGAGACGCTTCCGCGGCCCGAGCTTCCACTCGGCGCGCTGGAACCACGACGTCGACCTCGCCGGCAAGCGCGTCGGCGTCGATCGGCAACGCCGCGAGCGCCGATCCAGTTCATCCCCGAGATCGCGAAGGAGGTCGCGCACCTCACCATCTTCCAGCGCAGCGCCAACTGGATGATCGCGCGCGGCGACCGTCCCTTCCACCCGTGGGAGACGCTGGATCCTGACGCACGTCCCCGGCGCGCTCCGGTTCTACCGCGTGTTCCTCTGGGGCTTCGCGGAGCTGCTCCTCTACCCCGTCATGCGCCAGAAGCCCGCGCTCGCGCCGCCTCTACACCAAGTGGGCGCTCACGAACCTCGAGACGCACGTCGAGCGACCCGGAGCTGCGGGCGCGCCTCACGCCCGACTACCCGATCGGCGGGAAGCGCATCCTGATCCACGACGACTTCTTCCGGCGCTCGGCCGCCCGAACGTCGAGCTCGTGACGAGCCCGATCGAGCGCGTCACCGAAGACGGCGTGGTGACGTCGGACGGGACGACCCGCCAAATGGACGTGCTGATCTTCGGCACCGGCTTCCGCACCAACCCGTTCTTGGCACCCATGACGATCGAAGGCGTCAGCGGGCGGAGCCTCGAGGTCGACTGGGCGCACGGCGCGCGCGCCTACTTCGGCCTCACCATGACCGGCTACCCGAACTTCTTCATGCTCTACGGCCCCAACACCAACCTCGGCCACAACTCGATCATCTTCATGCTCGAGTGCCAGATTGCCTACGTCATGGACGCGATCCAGTGGCTGATCGCAGGACGACCTGAAGCTCATCGACCTGAAGCCCGAGGTGATGGAAGCGTTCAACGAGCAGCTCCAGCGCGACCTCGCCGGCACCTCGTGGGCCGCCGCCCCGAGAGCTGGTACAAGGACGCCGGCCGCATCACCAACAACTGGCCCTACTCGACCTTCGAGTACTGGCGCCGCACCGCGCGCCCTGGTCCACGCGGACTACCGCGCCGAGCGGCGCGGCGCCGAGTCGACGGGCGACGACGAAGCCGCCCGCAGCGCCGCCGCGTAGCCGCGCCACCGGCGGCCCGCGATTCGCAGAGTGGACACTTCAAGTGACAGTGACTCGAAACACCATGCGTGAGATTCCAGTGGCGGAGTTCAAAGAGCAGTGCCTCGCGATCCTCGAGCGCATCGATCCCTGACGGGTCGTCATCACCAAACGCGGCAAACCGATCGCCAAACTGATTCCGCTCGTCACCGATTCAACCGACCTGATCGGTTCGTTGCGCGGGAAACTGAAGATCAAAGACGACATCATCAGCACCGGCGTGCGGTGGCGCGGCGACGAGCTGATCGGCGCTACGAGCATCGTACACAACGTCCCGCTCGTGACACGCGACCGCACTCTCAGGAAGTCACGTCGGATTCCTCGAGCCCGATAGCGCACTGTTCACCAGACGCCCGGAATGAGTCGCGCCCGGACGCGCTCGGCGTAGGCCGGATAGCCGGCGAGCGTGTCGCGCAGGAAGCGTTCCTTCGATCCCGATCCGGACCGCGAGCACCGCGATCGGCGCGAGCGCCACGAACGCGCCCGCCGTCGATCCGAGCCAGAGGGGCATGCCGATCAGCGCGAGCACGACGCCGGCGTACATCGGATGGCGCACGAGCGCGTACGGACCCGAGTCGACGACGCGCTGACGGCGCTCCGACTGGTCCTTCACGACCGGCACCGCGAAGGCGTTCGCCCGCATCGCCGCGAGCACGATCCACGAGCCGGCGAGGTAGAGCCCGAGGCCGACACCGGCGACGAACCCGCCGGGCGGCGGCAGGAGGCGCCAGACGAAGACGTCGCGCGGGATGAAGAGGATCGCGCCGGCGAACGTCGCGATGAGCACGAGCACGACGAGCTTGTCCGCCCGCGGCTGGCCGGCCTGGATCGGCGGCTTGAAGCGCTCGGCGAGAGCTCCGGGGCCTCGCGTTGCAGGAGGACGAGGCTCACGATCGTCGCGATCGCCGAGAGGCCGATCAGCACCCACGCTCGCCACCATGCGAAGGTCGATGCCGGCCAGAACAGCAGCAGCGCGGCGAGCGCGGGCTGGACGAGCGCGCCGAGCGCGAGACGGGCGAGGGAGAGTTTCGGACGAGACGTTCGTTTCGACGGACGAGACATTCGTCTCGATGGACTACATGCCGGGTGCGACGTGCCGCAACGCACGCGGCGCGATCCGCTCGACACCAAATACGTCGCGACCACGACCGGGTGGAAGGTGAACGCCACGACCGCGCTCCGCCTCACGGTGCCCTGACACGGGTGCGTGCCGGTGTCTCGTGCGCGGGGTATGAGAGCGCATGAGCAAAGACGGCCTCAACGATGACGGCGGCTGCGCGGTCGACTGGACGTGGCTCGTCGGCGAGGAGATCGCCGAGGTCCGGAGCAGCCTCGAGACCATCACGTTCACGTTCCGGAGCGGCCGGACCTTCGCCGTGACGGCGCGGCTCTGGAAGGGCGCCCCCTTCGTGGCGTTCGATCCCTGGGAGCGGCCGCGCTCGGACTAGCAGGTTGCTGAAAAGGGCCATCTGCTTCGTTGCTCCTCTCTCACTTGTGCGGCGTAGCTCCGCTACGCCTCCGCGTTCGTTCGGTCGCGCCTCGCATCTGACCCTTTTGAGCAACCTGCCGGGGCTGCCTCGTGCGCGTGGTTAGGGCGTCGCTTCGCTCCGCCCTCAATTTCATAAGCTGACGGATCAGCGCTGATCAAGAAATTTGAGAGCGGGAGCGAAGCGACCGCTCCACCACGCGCACGAGGCAGCCCCGGCAGGTTGCTCAAAAGGGTCGAGATGCGAGGCGCGAGGGAGAGAGCGCGGAGGCGTAGCGGAGCTATGCCGCACAAGCGAACGACCGAGCAACGAAGCAGATCGGCCCTTTTTCAGCAACCTGCTAGGGTCGCGGGCCGGGCGACATCCTATAGGTAGGGCTCATGGCCAACCCGATCGCGATGCGCTCGAGCAACCCCGCCCTCAGCACCGACACCTTCCGCGGCACCGGCGCCGCCGTCGGCCAGGACGCCATGACGATTCAGGGCACCGTCAACAAGACGGCGCTCGCGCTCCTGATCCTCGTGGCGACCGCGTCCTACACCTGGAACCTCGGTGTCGCCGACCCACGCATCCCCGCGTTCACGATGGTGGGCGTGATCGGCGGCCTGATCGCCGCGATGGTCACCGTCTTCAAGAAGGACGTGGGCGGCGACGACCGACGCCGATCTACGCCGGCCTGGAAGGTCTCGCCCTCGGCGGCATCTCGGCGGTCTTCGAGGCGCGCTTTCCCGGCCTCGTGAGCCAGGCCGTCTTCCTCACGTTCGGAACGCTCGGCGCGCTCCTCCTCGCGTACCGCTCGGGACTCATCCGGGCGACCGAGAACTTCAAGCTCGGCGTCTTTGCCGCGACCGGCGGCATCGCGCGTCATCTACCTGATCAGTTTCGTGATGAGCTTCTTCGGCTCCAGCATCCCGATGATCCATTCGAGCGGCACGTTCGGGATCGTCTTCAGCGTGATCGTGGTCGGCGTCGCGGCGCTGAACCTCGTCCTCGACTTCGACTTCATCGAGCAGGGAGCCGAACGCGGCGCCCTGAAGCTACATGGAGTGGTACGGCGCCTTCGGCCTCCTCGTCACGCTCGATGTGGCTCTACCTCGAGATCCTTCGTCTCCTCGCGAAGCTGCAAGAGCGTCGTTAGCCTAGCTGTCACGCGTAGTTGCGTTCTCTGTCGTGCGTTGTAGTTTCGCCAGAACATCGCGGCGCGTCTGAACGCACCCGACGGAGAGGCAGTCATGGCCCTGGATCCCCTTTTCCCCCTCTGGCTGATCGTGATCACGAGCATCGTCTCCGGAGCCGTCGTCGGCGTAGCTCTTCGAGCGGATGCGCGGGCCGGCCGCCAAGCGGGCGGCCAAGCTCGAGGCCGACCTCGTACAGGCGCGCACCGATCTCATGCGCTACCAGGAAGATACCAAGCGTCACTTCGGCAAGAGCGCCGAGATGCTCGGCCGCATGGCGACCGACTATCGCGAGTTCCTCGACCACTTCGTGAGCGGCGCCGAGCGGCTCTGCGGGCCGAACTCGAAGGAGCTCGACGCGAGCGGTCTCGAGCGGCCGCTGCTCGACACGGCGAACGGCGCCGCGGCGGGATCACGCGTCGAGCGCGCCCCGTCGGTCGACGCCGTGTCGACGGCCGTGCCGCCGCCGGCCCCGCCGCTCGACTCGGACCCATTGATCGAGGACGCCGCGAAGTAGCACCCGACCCGAGAAACGCGCGCATCCGACGACCGGCGGGCGGGGGTGGGTTGGTCCTCCGCTCGCGAGTCGGTTGTCCCCAGCGCTGACGACCCGTCAGCAACGTATCCGGCTTGCGGACAACGCGCGGCGCTGCTCGCTCCCGAACCGACCCACCCTGCCCGGCGACCGACAGTCCAGACTCTGGCATCTCTCGCTACGGCAGCGGTTCCCGCGCTTCTCGGACGGCTTGCACGACGTCGTCGCGCGACCCGCGTGGCTGTTGTGCCGGTCGCTCCGCGGGGAGGGCGGGTGGGTTTGGAGCGATGGCGCCGCGCGTGTGCGCAGGCCGATGCGACGGCGGGCTTACGCGCTGGGGAGCAACGACTCGCGAGCGGAGAACCCACCCGTCCTCCCGCGGAACCGCCGCGCAACCAGCAGGCGCGGCTCACGCCGCGTCGGTGCTCCGCCTGCTCCGCGAGCGGGGCGGCGGCGAGCTTCATCAGCTCGGTGCGGGTCTCGAGGAGCGTCGTCGCGGACGTGGGTCGCGCCCGCCGCGAGCAACGCCTCCGTGCTCTCGTCGGCGAGCTCCGGCGGCGCCCAGCGACCCACCAGGATCGGGAGACTCGGGCGCGAGCGCGCGGAGGCGCTTCGCGACGCAGCGTGAGCGCGACGGCGCGCTCGGCGGGATGTCGGCGATGCACACGGCGCGATAGCGTCCGCACTTCACGCCATCGAGCGATCTCGGCGGAGAGCATCGGCGCGGTCGCGGATGTCGAGCGCGAAGCGGCGTGTCGACGAGGAGTCGCGCCGAGCATCCGAGCGCCAGCACGTCGGGCGCCGCCGTCGGCGGCGAGCCCGAGCACGCGAATCTGCGTCGGTCCTCGGCCACGACGCGTGCATCGGCGAGCGTCGAGCCTGTCGTTCAAGAGGCTCGGCGGTCGCCTCGATCACCGCGAGCTCCTCGTCCGGCTCGAGTCGCCCTTCGATGCGATCGCGCTCGGCGTAGCTGAGCGCGGGCAGCATGACCGCGTCGTAGACGGTCTCCGGCGGCGCTCGCCGGCGGTGTGGCGATCGAGGAGATCGCTCGCCTCGGCGTGAGTCGCCGGCGAGCAGACGCTGATAGTAGCTGACGTCGGTCGTCGAGCACCGGCTCGTCCGAGATCAGCGTCGAGACGAACTCGAGCCCGGGGACGTACTTGCCCATGCACCGCGAGGCAGACCGTGAGCGGCGTCGCGAGCAGGAGTCCGAGCGGGCCCCAGAGCCACGACCAGAACGCGATCGCGATCAGCAACGCCACCTGCGAGACGCCGATCGGCGCCGGCATACAGCACCGGCCTCGAGCACGAGGTTGGTGAAGAGCTCGAGCCCGACGAACAACCCGATCACCGAGCGAACGGCCGGGTCCATCCTTCGAGCACCGCGAGCGCGATCACGACCGGCGCGGCGGCGCCGATGATCGGCCCGACGTACGGGATGAAGCGGAGCAGCACCGGCGAGCGCGGCCCAGAGGCTCGCGTAGGGCACGCCGATCGAAGAAGAGGCCGATCGCGACGCCGATCGCGTAGACCAGGTTCACGAGCGACTGGACGAGGAGGTAGCGGCTCACGCGCCGCCCGGCCTCGTCGAAGGCCTTGGTCGGTCGACGACCGAGACGACCGTGGCCGAAGAGCCGGATGAGACGGTTCCGGAGCTCCTCGCGCTCGAGCAGCATGAAGATCACGAGCGCCAGGATCAGGCCGGCCGTCGTGAGCGGCCCGACGAACGGCCCGACCGACGGCCGAGAAGCTCCAGAGGCCGCTCACCTGCTCGGGCTGGACGATCGACCGGTCGCGTCGCTGTTCCGGGCGCTCGGCGGGCCGCCATCTGCGCTTCGATGTCCGCGACGGTCTTCTGCAGCGCCTCGACCGAGCCACCCTTCCCGGCGCCGCGGACGTCCTGGATCTTCTGGTGGATGTTCTGGCGGTAGGCCGGGAGCTCCTGGACGACGACTCCCGAGCTGCTGCGTCACGACCCAGCCGACGCCGCCGAGCGCCGACGAACGTCACGACCACCGTCGGCCAGCACCGCGGGCACCCGGCCGATGCGGCGCTGCGAGCGCGGTCACGACCGGCGTCAGGAGGAACGCCAGCAGCACGGCGAGCGCCACCGGCACGAGGATCGCCTGCGCCAGATACAGCACCACGCCGACCAGCACACAGCCGATGAACGTCAGCCATGGCCGAACGGCGTGGAGCGGGTCGCTCATGACGGAGGAGAGGCGACCGTGCCCCGAGCTCAGTGGCCGTCGGTCGCGCGGTCGATGGCGCGTCCCGCCTTCTCGGCAGGACCCTTCGGGTCGATGGCGTCGGAGACCTTGTCGACCGCCTTGTCGACCTTCTCGCCGGCCTTCTCGACCGGTCCCTTGTGGCTTCTCGCACGCCGATCGTCGCGACGCTGCTCGTGCCGAGCATTCCGACGATCAGCAACGACGCGACAATCCGTTCCGGATACGCATGGCGATCGCTCCTTCATTTGTTGGTGCCGAGCGCGTTGTCGATCGAGCGCCCGCGCTTTGCGCCGGGCCCTTGCGGGCAGGGCAGGCGGTCGTGCTCATGCTCAGACCGAGCGCCGAGCACGACCGCCGCCAACCGGATGACGTGCCTGGCTTCACGGCAGGGAGCGCGAGCCGAGTCGGCGGCCGCCAAGCAGTCCGATGAGCAGCATGATCACCGCGATCACCGCGAAGAGGTAGCCGAACTGCGCCGAGAGACCAGCGACGCCGTCCGAAGCCCGAGCAGCGCGGCGACGAGCGCGATCGACGAAGAATACGAGCGCGTAGTGCATCATCGCGGCACCCGCTTCTTGCCCGTGACGGCGTCCTTGACCGTGTCGATGGCCTTCTCGATGCCGTCCTTCACGTCGCCAGCGAGCTGATCGAGCTTTGCCCTTCGCGCTTGAGCGCCGGATCGTCGGTCAACGCTCCGGCGGCTTCTTTGATACGTCCCTTCGCCTTGTCGACTCGTGCCTGCCATTGCTCTCTCCTTTCGATCGCTGCGATCGATTCACCGACCGCCACCAGCGAAAGAGCAAGCGCGGGCGCCAACCCGAATCGGCAATGAATCAGGCATTCGGCGGAGCGTGCAGATCCATTTTTCCAAGATCCATGGCGCGGGCGTCTCCCCACTCTTACAAATCGCTCCCTACGGCCATGCGCGGCGCGATCATCCCCGAAGGCTAGCGGCGTTCCCACCGGTTTTCCGGCGCATCTCCCTGAATCGACGGGATTGTCGGGAGACCCTCCGGAAGCGACAACCGCTCGATCAATCCAATCGCGCGCGCCCGAGGAGAATCCATGAAGAACGCCGTCGCCGTACTCGCCGCCCTCGCCGTCCTCACGCTCGGCTCGACCGGCCGACGCGACCATCTCGTCCGTCCTCGGCGGCGCCGCCGCCTGCACCGTCCAGGGCGACGGCGAGCGCCATTGCGCCGGCATCTTCACGAGCTTCGACGGCGCGCCGATCGACGTGAACGTCGGCTTCCCGCCGGTGCCGGCGAGCGGCCCCGACGGCAACTTCCCGATCGTCGGCATCTTCCACGGCTGGGGCGGGTCGAAGATCGCGCTCACCGACGGCTCGGCGCAGGAGTATCTCGACGCCGGCTACGCGGTCTTCTCGATGAGCGACCGCGGCTGGGGCAACTCGTGCGGCGCGCTCGACCCGAAGCGGCTCACGCCCGGCGTCTGCGACAACGGCTACAACCACCTCATGGACACGCGCTTCGAGGTGCGGGACGCCCAGGAGGTGTTCGAGGGTCTCGCCGATCAGCTCGCCGACGGCGCGCTCGCGGGCGAGGGCGTGATCGATCCGCAGAAGATCGCGTCGATGGGCGGCTCGTACGGCGGCGGCATGTCGATGGCGCTCGGCGCCCTCAAAGACCGCCAGATGCTCCCCGACGGCTCGCTGGTGCCGTGGGTGAGCGCGGGCGGCAAGGCGATGCAGATCGCGGCGGCGCAGCCCGACATCCCGTGGACCGACCTCGCCTACGCGCTCACGCCGAACGGCCACACCCTCGACTACGTGAGCGACGCGCCCTACCTCGCGCAGAACCGCATCGGCGTCATGAAGCAGTCGTTCGTCGCCCTCCTGTACGGGTCCGGCTCGGCGCTCAGCAACTACGCCCTTCCCGGCACCGATCCCGACGCCGACCTCACCACCTGGTTTGCCGCGATCAACGCCGGGGAGCCCTACGACACGAACCCGCTCTCGCAGGACATCGTCGACGAGACGACGCTGCACCACTCGTCGTACTACATCGACGACGCGACGCCGCCGGCGCCGCTGTTGATCTCGAACGGCTGGACGGACGACCTCTTTCCGCCCGACGAGGCGATCCGCTTCTACAACCGCACGCGCACCAATCACCCCGGCACGCCGATCGCGCTCATCTTCAGCGACCACGGGCACCATGCGCGGGCAGAACAAAGCCGTCGACGCGACCTTCCGCGCGCGCCAGCGCCGCGCGTGGCTCGACTTCTACGTGCGCGGCATCGGCGCGACGCCGTTCCAGGGCGTGCAGACGCTGACGCAGACCTGCGCGGGTCCCGTCCGGCGGCTCGACCGGCGACTTCGACGATCCGGATACCGACCTGCCGTTCTCGGCGCCGACCTGGGCGGACCTGGCGCCCGGCGAGATCCGCTTCGCGAGCGCGGCGGCGCAGACGATCGCGCCCGCGGTGCCGACCGACGCGACCGGTCGGTCAGGCGTTCGATCCGATCAGCGGCGGTGGCGCGTGCGCGACCGCGAGCGCGACCGACCAGACCGGCGCCGCGACCTATCGCCTCGACCCCGCGCCCGCGGGCGGCTTCACGCTCATGGGCTCGCCGACCATCGTCGCCGACATCGCGTCGGCCGGGTCGACGTCGCAGATCGCCGCGCGGCTCCTCGACGTCGATACCGTGAGCGGCATGGAGACCCTCGTCGCGCGCGGGCTCTACCGTCCCGAGATCAGCGCCACCGCGACCCAACAGGTCTTCCAGCTCCATCCGAACGGCTGGAAGTTCGCCGAGGGTCACGTCGCCAAGCTCGAGCTCCTGCCCGCCGACCAACCCTACGGCCGGAACTCGAACGGTCAGCTCACGGTCACGGTCTCGAGCCTCGAGCTCCGTCTGCCGGTGATCGAGCCGCCCGGCTGCGGCCTCGTGAAGGATCCGGCGCCGAAGGTCGTGCCGACCGGCTACGCGCTGGCGCCCGATTTCGTGCCGCTCGCCGACGGCAGCCGCTGCGCCTCGTGTCCGCTCTCGGGCTGCCGGCTTCCGACCGCGCCCGGCAAGGGCCAGCTCGCGATCAAGGACAAGCCCGGCCAGAAGAGCGACCGCATTCAATGGACCTGGGCCGCCGGCGCCGCGACGAGCAAGGCCGACTTCGCGAACCCGGTCTCGACCCCGACCGGCTACACGATGTGCGTCTACGACGGCACGGGCGAGGTCGTGAGCACGACCCACGCGGCCGGCAGCGGCAGCTGCGCCGGGAAGCCGTGCTGGCGGGAAACGCCGCTCGGCTTCAAGTACCGCAGGCGCGACATCTCGGGCTCCGGCCTGGCGAACGCTCTGCAGATCGTCCTGAAAGCCGGGGACACCGGGAAAGCCAGGATCGGGGTCATCGAGAAGGGGGCGACGCCGCCGACCCTGCCGCTCGCGCAGCCGCGCGCGGGTCCAGCTCGTGAACGGCGCCGGCACCTGTTGGGAATCGAGCTTCAGCGCCCCGCCACGAAGAACGCGGCGGGACAGTTCAAGGACGAGAACGACTGAGGCCGGCTCCGACTCCGCAGCATCTCGTACCCGCCGGAGGACTGGTCCTCCGGCGGCTCGAGATCTCGCCCTTTCCGCTCCCGTCGAGACGAGATTTCTCCGCCCGTAACCTGCCGCCGGCCGTCGTCTCCTCGAAAAATCTGGCCCTGACGGTCGACTTCCTCGCGGCTACCATTGAGGCCGCTTCCCGAAAGGTGTTAGGAGTCTCGGCTCCGTTCACCACCCAACCCCAGGAGAGAGATCGATGGCCGAGAAGTCCGTCAGCCCCGCTGGAGAAGCGTTTCCTCTCCCGACCCGTGAAGAGTACGCCGCCGAGATGACGCGGCTCGAAGGCCTCGCCAAGGCGGCCCGCGCCGAAGGCAAAGAGGTCGTCGTCGTCATGGGCGTCGGCTTCGTCGGCGCGCGTCATGGCGCGCGATCGTCGCGGACACCGTCGACAAGAAGACCAAGAAGCCGAGCAAGTTCGTGATCGGCTGCCAGCGTCCGAGCCCGCGGAGCTACTGGAAGATCCCACTGCTCAACCGCGGCGAGTCGCCGGTCAAGGCGGAGGACCCCGAGGTCGACCCGATGATCCGCCGCACCGTCGTCGAGAAGAAGACGCTCACCGCGACCTTCAACTCCGACTGTCTCACGCTCGCCGACTGCGTCGTCGTCGACGTGCAATGCGACTACTCGAAGCACGACCTGGGTCAGATGCGCACCGGCGAGGTCGAGATGGCCGCCCTCGAGGCCACCATCAAGACGATCGGCGAGAAGATCCCGCCGAAGTGCCTGACGCTCATCGAGACCACGGTCGCGCCCGGCACGACCGAGTTCGTGGCGATGCCCATTCTCCTGAAGGCGTTCGCCGCGCGCGGCATCGCAGACCGAGCCGCTGCTCTCGCACAGCTACGAGCGCGTCATGCCCGGGCAAGGAGTACGTCGCCAGCATTCGCGACTTCTGGCGCGTCTGCAGCGGCATCGGCGACGAGGCCCGCGAGCGCGTCGTCAAGTTCCTGACCGAGGTGCTGAACACCGAGAAGTTCCCGCTCACCGTCATGGACCGGCCGATCGAGTCCGAGACCGCGAAGATCGTCGAGAACTCCTACCGCGCGACCATCCTCGCCTTCCTGAACGAGTGGAGCATGTTCTCGGAGCGCAACGGCGTCGATCTCGTGAAGGTCATCAAGGCGATCAAGGTGCGCCCGACCCACTGCGAACCTGATCTTCCCCGGCCCGGGCATCGGCGGCTACTGCCTGCCCGAAGGACGGCGGCCTCGGCTACTGGGCCTACAAGCACATCCTCGGCTTCGACGACGGCGACCAGGTGTTCAAGATGAGCACCACCGCGATCGACATCAACGACACCCGCGGCCTGCACGTCGCGACGCTCACCCGCGACGCGCTCCGCAACATGGGCCGCTACATCGCCGGCGCCGAGGTCGCGTTGCTGGGTGCGAGCTACCGGCAAGACGTCGGCGACACGCGCTACAGCGGCTCCGAGGTCGTGCTCCGCCGCCTGACGGAGATGGGCGCCGACGTCCGCGTCCACGACCCGTACGTCGAGCACTGGTGGGAGTTCGAGTCCCAGGACGACTACCCTCGCCGGGCCACTCGCTGGCGCGCTTCTTCCGCAACCAGGACGGTCTCACCGAGCTGCGCGTCCAGACCGATCTCGGCGCGGCGCTGAAGGGCGTCGAAGCCGTCGTGCTCGCCGTGCCGCACGAGCCGTATCTGAAGCTCACGCCCGAAGAGGTCGTGAAGCTGACGGGCGGCCCGGTCGCCGTGATCGACTGCTTCGGCATCCTCGACGACGCCAAGATCCGTCGCTTCTTCGAGCTCGGTTGCGAGGTGAAGGGTCTCGGGCGCGGGCACATCCAGCGCATCAAGGCCGAGGTCCGCGAGCAGGCTTAGCGGATCGCGAACGACGACGAGGCGGAAGCGCCGAGCCCGGGAGTGACGCCGACGAGGTAGTTCGATCGCGGGAGGGGGACGGTGTCTCCGAGGCGAGCGAGGAAACGGCCGCGGCCGCCGCTCGTGACTTGTTGGTCCTCGCCGGGCGCGTTCGCGATCATCGGGATGGCCGAGACGGTGAGGTTCTGGCCGCTCACAAGGCCGTCGTCCCCCGATCCAGAGGCGGGTCTCGTCCGGGTTAGGTAGTACTGGCGCTCACGGTGAGGTCGAGGGCGAGGTCGAAGAGGATCGCGTCGTGGCGTTCGTCCGAGAATGCGAACGACAGCTGCCGCGGGGGCGTCAGCTCGACGAAGAGCGTCGCGTCCGCCGGCTCTCGCGATCGCGGCGCTCGTCTTCGCGAGGCGCTTGTTCACGCTCCGGTAGGTCTTGGCGAGGAGCTTCGACGACGGCGTCGCGCACTTGCCTAGGGAGCCCGCCGGGCGGGTTGGCGAACGCCAGGGGGACGGGGACGGCCGGTCCGCCATCCGCGAGTGCCACGAGCGCCGCTTCGCCGTCGGCGGCCGTGTCGACGGCGACGTCGAACAGCGCATCCTCGACCGTGGCCTGGAAGTCGGCGAGGTCATCGACGAGGTCTTGGACCCCGAGGACCGTAAACCCGCCGGTCGCGGTCGCGACGTCAGGCACGCGTCGCCGCGCGCGATCACGGTCAGCCGCACCGCATCGAGGGCCGACTTGAGCAGACCGAGCCGGGTCTTCGCCGCGGTCTTGAACTGCTTGATGGCCGCCTTCTCCGTGATCGCCAGCGCCGGCCGGGCAGCGACCATCACCGTGAGCACGAGCCAGCCGATGAGCCACGCCCGCCGACGCCAGTCGATCTTCATGGATCCTCCGTTCACGGGGACTGTACCCGAAATCGTGTGGAATGACGACGACGACGCTGGCGTCGTCGGTCCGCGTCGCATAGTACCCGCGGGCCATGACGCGACCGATCGTCATCGCGGGCGCCGGCATCGGGGGCCTGACCGCGGGGATCGCGCTCCGCCAGCGCGGGTTCAGCGTGCGCGTCTTGGAGCGCGCCGCCGCGCTCGATCCGGTCGGCGCGGGGATCACGGTGCAGGTGAACGCGATGCGCGTGATGCAGCGGCTCGGGATCGCAGACGCGATTACCGCCGCCGGGGCCACGGTCGAGAGCGGGGCGATTCGGCGCGCAGACGGTCGCGTGCTGCGGGCGATGAACCAGCTCGACCTCGTGCGCGAGTACGGCGCGCCGTTCGTCGCGATTCACCGGGCGCGGCTGCAGGACGTCCTGTTGACGGCGTTCGGCGCCGAGCATCTCGTGACGGGCGTAGCGGTCACCGAGGTCACGACCGGCGCGGACGGGGCGACCGTGAAGCTCGCCGACGGCACCTCGCACGACGCCGCGATCGTCGTCGGCGCCGACGGGCTCCGCTCGACGGTGCGCGCAGCGCTCTTCGGGCCCGAGCCGCTCCGCGCCGCGGGCAGATCGCGTGGCGCGGCATCTGCCCGCGCTCCGCCGCGGCCGGCGATCCCGGCGGCGAGTCGTGGGGTCGCGGCGCCCGCTTCGGCTTCGTCGCGATCAACGACGCGCGAGGTCTATTGGTACGCCGCGATCGACAGCGCCGTGTCACCGCCCGAGCAGGCCGATCAGCACGCGGCAATGATGGACTTCTACCGCGGCTGGCACGCGCCGATCCCCGACCTGCTGCGGACGACCGATCCCGCACGGGTGATCCGCACCGAGCTCTTCGATCGCGTCCCCATCGATACCTGGGGCCGCGGCGCCGTCACGCTCCTCGGCGACGCCGCGCATCCCATGACGCCGAACCTCGGCCAGGGCGGCTGCCAGGCGATCGAGGACGCCTGGGTCCTCGCGCGCGAGCTCGCGCGCGACCCGTCGCCGGCAGGGCCTCAGGCGCTACGAGGCGGCACGACGAGCGCGGACGAAGCGCTTCGTCGACGAGTCGTGGCGCTTCGGGAAGATCGCGCAGTCGTCGAATCCCGTCGTCGATGGGCGTCCGCAACCTCGCGCATGCGGCTCGTGCCGGAGTCGGCGATGCAACGCGTCGCTCGCGTGGTCGCTTCGACTTCGAACCGGACGCGTGAACCGCGCCGCGTTGCCGTAGAGCCATTGCTCCATCATCGCCGGCCTCAGAGGATCTTCCCGACCGGCAGGATCAGCGCCCACATGTCGATGACGGGGGTGCGTCATGACGGTCTCCTCTATGCGGGCCATTTCGGCGTGAACACGTACTCGAGCTTGATGCCCGTCGGGATCGGCGAAGAAGACCGCGTAGTACCCTGGGCAATACTGCGGGTATTCGGCCGGCGCGTCGAGAACCTCCACTCCGAGCTCGAGCAGACGATGGTGTAACGCGTCGACGGCGGCTCGATCCGAAGCGGCGAACGCCAGCATGGTGGAGCCCGGTGAGTATCGGTCATGCTCGTGCCACTCGCGTTCGGGCCGGAGTCAGTCCGATCTCACAATGCTCGCCGACCCAGATCGGATTTCCGTCCACGTCAACTCCGCGACGAAACTCCATCATCGAGGAGCCACATGCTCGTAGAACGCCGTCGAGCGCTCGAGGTCGCTGACGGTGATGTCGATGTGATGAATCGCGCCGCGAGTGCCGCTCATTCGTCGGGCCCCGCGTCGTCATGGCGAGGCAAATCGTCCGCCGTCTCGAACCACGCGATCCGGCTCCGACGCCAGATGTGGTACTCGGGCGCGACCGCTGACGGATCCTCGAGGCTCGCGACCGTCACGTCGACCGTGCGCGGCTCGGACGACCTTCGAAACGCGAGCTGCGTCCCGCAACTGCCGCAGAACTCACGGTGGCTGTGCACGCTCGATGCGAACTCGACCGGTCGGCCCTTCGTATACGCAAACCCCGCGACGGGAACGGTCAGCCATGCGAGCACCGGTGCGCCGCTCGAGCGCTGGCAGAGGCGACAATGACAGTAGCCGGCATCGATCCGCGGCAACGTCAGCCGGTATTCGATCGCCCCGCAGAGACACGCACCTCGAAGCGCGTCGGCCATGACCGGACACATGGCAGAAACCCGCCGCCGGCGGTAGCGGACGTCAGGTCCGGCAAGGAATGATTCTACTGCGTCGTGAATGAGCTCTCCGTGATGGTCTGATTGCCGCGTGCGTCGATTGCCAGTACCTCGAATCCGTACTGCGTGGTCGGTTGCAGGAGCTCGGGCGGTACCGTGACGCTCGTCTTCGTGCTCGGCACCTTCAGGTCGAAGAAGTGGAAGTCGTCGTGCTCGATGACGATCTCGTAGCCTACGACGTCGACCCCGGCGGGTGTCGTGACGGGATTCCACGCGATGACCGCGTGAGCGGGGTCCAGCGTGCCGGGAGACGATGGTCGGGCCATCCGGGATCACGTGCGAGAACGTCGCCGTGCTCTTCAGCTTCCTCCCCGTCGGGTGAGGTGCCGACGAACGTGTAGGTCCCTTCGGGAAACTGCGCGAAGAGATCGGCCAACGGCACGTCGGCGATGTCGGGCTCGTCACTTTCGACGGACAACTCGCTACCGCCGAGTGCTCGCAACTTCCCTTTCGGTTTGACCTCGAAGATCTTGTGACCCTTCGGATCGAGAACGGAGACCGTCTTCCACGCCTCGGCGTCGAAGAAGAGCTGCACTCCGGCATCCTGACCGGTCGAGTTGAACTCGATGATGATCCTTACGGACTCGAACGGAGTCGGGGAGGCTTCGGCTTGGCCGCGGGCTACGCGCGGCGTGCCCAGAGCCAACCCAATGAAAAGAACCGCTATGACTAGCCATCTCATGTCGTCCCTCCTCCTTTGGTTTTTTGAGCGACGCACTTACCGAGACGAGCATCAAGTATTCCAACCGGCGTGATCGCCATGACGTGGGCTTTCGGAATCGAAAGAGTGCCGAACTCGGCAGGGTGCCTGCAGGAGTTTGCACGGGACGAAAACGCCGCGCGCATTCTCCGTGGTTTCCAAAGCGGAGGGGGTGGGATTCCTCCGACCTGACCAACGAAGGCCCTTCGTCTCCACCGGTCCCTCACGCGACCGGCAGGCCGCGATCACGAGCGGCATCGGGCGCCGCCGTCGCGTTACCGCGCCCGCTCGTGCCCGTCCATCACGGCGCGTGGATCGCGAAGACCGCGACGGCATCGTCGGTGGTGCCGGTGACGTAGAGGTGCGCGCCGTCCGGGCTGACGGCCACGCCGGTCGCGCCGCCGAGGCCGGCCGCCCCGTTGCCGTCGAACGCGGCCTCGTGGAACGCGAGCGCGCCGCTCACGGCGTCGCGTCCGAAGGCCACGACGGCGGAATCGCCGGGACCGGTGACGAACACCTCATGGCTGTCGGGCCGGCTGGCGATGACTGTTCGCGGCGCCGATCCCATCGACGCCGTTTTCCCCGTCGCGCTCGAGGCCGAGGAACGTGAGCGCGCCGGTCGCCGCGTCGCGCGCGAAGATGACGACGGACGAGAGCACCGTGCCGGCCGCATAGACGTGCTTCCCGTCGGGCGTCACCTGCAGCGCGTTCACCCTGAAGAGCCCGTTGACGCCGCCGACGCCGTCGGTCTCGGACTCGATGAAGGTCAGCAGGCCCGTGTTCGGATCGCACGCGAAGACCGCCACGGCGCGCTCGGCGTTGCCGGCCGCGTAGAGATGCGTTCCGCCCGGTGCGAACGCGAGGGAGATCGCGCCGTCGAGACCGTTCGCACGCCGCTCACGCCGTCGTTCACGGTGTCGATGAACGTGAGCTGACCGGTACCGGCGTCGCGCGCGAAGATCGCGATCGCGTCGTCGCCGAGGCCGGCGACGTAGACGTGGCGCGCCGTTCGGCGCCACCTTCACGTCGCGCGCAAAGCGAGAGGCCGTCGATGCCGCCGACGCCGTCGAACTTCGCCCTCGACGAAGGTGAGCGCCCGCTCGTCGCGTTCCGGCTGAAGACCGCGACGGCATTGTCGATCGACGCGGGTGTAGACGTGGGCGCCGTCGGGGCTGACGGTCACGGCGACGATGCTGCCGGATCCCCTGCACGCCGCCGACGCCGTTCACCTGCTTCTCGACGAACGTCAGGGCTCCGGTCGCGGCGTTGCGCGCGAAGACCACGAGCGCCGCGGCGTTCTGGCCGCCGACGTAGACGTAAGCTTCCCGTCGGGGCTCACGGCCAGGAGAACGCGCTCGTGAGACCGCTGACGCCGCCCTGGCCGTCGACCTTCGCTTCTGACGAACGCGAGGGCATCGAGGGGCGTGGCCGTCGCGGTCGGCGTCGGCGTGCGGAGTCGACGTCGACGTCGCGGTGCCGGCCGTCGCGGTCGGCGTCGCGCCGACGACCGGCGTCGCCGTGCGTGTCGCCGTCGCCGTCGCGCCGACGCCGGGAGTCGCCGTGCGCGTGGGCGTCGACGTCGCGGAGAGCGTCGGGGTCGGCGTCGCCCGCCGACGCAGACTGCCGGAAACTCGACCAAGCCCGGCACGCCGACCCGGTCGGTGCAGGTCGCCGCGAAGGTCGTCGTGCACCCGAGACAGGCGACGATGCCGTCCAGGCCCGCGACGTTGCCGCCGCAAAACCGCCCGTCCGGCACCGAGCTCCGGAAGGCACGTCGAGACGACAGTCGATCCTCGGTCGCGTCGAACCCGGTCGGCGACCGGTCGCAGTGCCCGTCGGCGGGCGCCTGGTCGCCGCCGCCGCCGCAGGCCTTGCAGACGCGCGTCGACCTGCTTGGCCGTCGCTTTCGTGATCGCGGCGCCGCCGCGTGGCCGCTGCCGGGACACGGGCCGCGGGCTCGTGCCCTTTGGCGACGGCCTTCCAGCAGCTCTGCAGCGACTTCGAGATGGTCGCGAAGAGCGCACCGTGTGGTGCGCCCGATCGCGCGCTGGCACTTGGTCACGGCCTTGTCGACCGGTCGGCGCGAACGCACCCCAGGCGAGGTCCTCCGTGTCGTCGATCGCCTGGTCGGCGACGCAGCGCACGCACCCGGCGACGTCGGCGCAATCGCTGATCGTCTGACCGCAGAACCGTCCGAAGTACGCAGCGGGCAGACCGGCGGGAACCCGATCGCCGCCGGCAGGTCGATCGGCGTCGGCACCGACGTCGGCGGCGTTGCAGATCTTGCTTGCGCGCCGCCGCAGGCCTTGGCGATCGTCTGCTTCGAGCTTGGTCGTCGCTTTGGCGACGGCCGCCGGGTCAGGACACGGGACACGTTCTTCCCCTTGAAGAGACTCTCCTCGCAGCGCTGCCGGGCGGCGAGCATCGCCCGGCCGTACCCGGCGGACGCCTGCAGCACGGCGAGCCGGCACTCGCCCCGGCTCGGCGTTGACGGTCGGCGACGACCCAGAGCAGGAGACCGAGGACGATCGTGACCACGACGAAGGTTTGGCGCATGCGAGCGTCGTAGTCGGGCGCCGGGCCCGGAGTCCTTAGCGAACGGTAAGATTTGGGTAAGGGCGCCGAGTCGCCTCGCCCGGATCCGTCCTGCTACGTGACCGTCCGTGGCCGATCCGGCGGTGCGCTACGACCCGTTTTCCTACGAGATCCACGAGGATCCCTACCCGATCTACCGCCGCCTCCGCGACGAGGCTCCGGCCTACTTCGACCCGACGCACGGCTTCTGCGCCCTCTCGCGCTACGCCGACGTCCACCGCGCGCTGCACGACCACGAGACCTACTGCTCCGGGCCGCGGGTTCCTCCTCGAGGACATCGACGACTTCACGCTGCCGATGCTGCTCGGCATGGACCCGCCGGACCACGGCCGCCTGCGCGCCACGATCAGCCGCGCCCTCACGCCGCGCCGGGTCGCCATGCTGGAGCAGCCGATCCGCGCGCGCTGCCGGCGGCTGATCGACGCCTTCGCGGCCACGGGGCCGCGCCGAGCTCGTCGGCGACTTCGCGGCGCTCCTGCCGATGTGGGTGATCTCGCGCCTGCTCGGCGTTCCCGACGCCGACCAGGACGAGCTCCGCCGCCTCGCCGACGTCATGGTGCACCGCGAGGACGGCACGCGCGGCGTGCCCGCCGCGGGCAAGGAGGCCGCCGCGCACATCTACGCCTACTTCGAGCGTCTCCTCGCCGAGCGCGGCGCCGACGAGCGGCGACGATCTCCTGAGCCTGCTCCTCGCCGCCGAGCGCGCCGGCGAGATCTCGCACCTCGAGATCGTCGGCTTCTGCTTCCTCCTCATCATCGCCGGCAACGAGACGACGACGAAGCTCCTCGGCAACCTCGCCGACCAGCTGACGCGCCATCCCGACGCGAAGGCGCGGCTCGTCGCCGAGCCGGCGCTGCATCCCGAACGCCGTCGAGGAGATGCTGCGCTACGACACCTCGACCCACATGATGGCGCGCACGCTGACGCGCGACGTCGAGCTGCACGGCCGCCGCCTGGAGGCCGGCCGCGAAGGTCGCGCTGCTGCTCGCGTCGGCGAACCGCGACGAGCGCCGGTGGCGCGACCCCGACGTCTTCGACGTCGACGCGCGACACCGCCGACCACGTCGCGTTCGGCTTCGGCGTCCACTTCTGTCTCGGCGCCGCGCTCGCGCGCCTCGAGGCCCGCGTCGCGCTCGAGGAGCTGCTGGCGCGCGTCCCGGATTTCGCGGTCGTGCCCGCGGGGCTCGTGCGCGTGCACTCGGAAACGTGCGGGGTGTACAGCGCCGTCCCGATCACGTTCCGCGGCCAGTAGCGCACCGCCACTATGAACGACTTCCCCTTAGCCTAGCGCGCGGCACGGTCGGGCCGCTCGCATGTTCATGATGCCACGCGACGTCACCGCGTACGGGCATCACGCGACGTTGAAGTTCCAATCTGGAGCATCAAGTTAGCCGCTGACGACTTATCGGCTCAATCGTTCGCGCACACGCCCCAGTTGCTCGTGTCGCGACGTCGTGCTGCTCGAGCTTCGGGCGGCGCTCGATGCGCAGGTCCGGTCGCGTTGCCCGGCTGACGGTCGACCCCGAGATCGTGAGCCGGGTGGCACGCACGCCCGCGTCGCCGTGTCCGATGATGCTCGAATCGGCGATCCGTGCGCTGCCTGCCTGGATACCGTCGGTGCCCGCCGCTGAGGTTGGCGTTCTCGAGGTCGCGACGGTCTTCGCGCCGATCGCGCGGTTAGACGTACCCGCTCGCCGTCAGGCCCGCGATCTTGACCTTGTTCACGAACGATATGCCGTGACCGCCGCCGGTGATCGTGAGGTTGCTGCCCTCGATCCTCGGCTTGTTCAAGACCCGAAGATTCCGGCGGCCACCGTGGCGGGACAGCTGCAGGGTCGACGTTGGCGAAGAGCATCCGCCGGAAAATGACGATGCCGAACGATCGCCTCCGGAGCGGGCGCGATGGTGACGTCGGTGAGCTCGACTGGCGCGGGCATCGACGCCGACCACGGTCTGATCGGCGACCGTACCGTCAGAGATGCTGCACTGCCGTACTTGTAGAGCTCGTCGCCGTTGATGGTCTCACCCGGTGTCGCGGCCGCAGATGACGCCGTACTCCGCCGCCATCGGATCGTGAACCCGCCCAGGTCGAGGTGGCCGTTCTCGATCACCACGGCGGCCCGGTACCGGAAGGGACAATCGAGGTTCGCCGACGGGGTAAGCATCGCCTCGTGACCTCTTGGCCGCAGGTCGTGATGGCCGTCTGCGCGCCGGCCGGTTCGCGCACCGACGATGCCGACGACGACGGCGGCGACGACCAACAGCGCTGACATCCGACGTTGCTGGCTCCAGCGGGTGCCGACGGGCATGGCGGACACTCCTCGGGTCGCGAAAGGGGATGACTCGCGTCTTAGAGCAGCGCCGAGCGCCGGGTCAAGGGAAAACGCGCGTGACGCTCCGGGCCAATCAGGGCGCCAAAAGCTTCCGGCCCGACATACGCCGGCGACGAAGCGCGTCGGTTCTCGCCGACGCGAGGCTAGGCGCACTCTGGTGCAGCACGAGGTGGCGCCCTGGTGCGACGGCACGCAGGAGCTCGTCGAGCTTCGTCGACCGTCGGCACCGACACACCTTGCTCGTAGCGGTGCGTAGGCGTTGCGGGACTTCACGCCGAGCCGTTCCGCCACTTGCGCCAGCGAGAGGCCGCTCCGCTGACGCTGACGCTGACGCTGCAACAAGAGGCTGATCATGCTGCGCGCGTCCGCAGCGCTCACCTCGAACATGTCCAGCCCCACGGGCTCCACCTCGACGGCGAATCCAACTTCCGGCGGAGGAATGCCTGCCTGCGTCAATCCGGAGCAATTTCGCAGATCCAGACGCTTCGTCTCTTGATTCGTCCCGGACACTGCCGGGTACGAGCCGGGCTGCCACGCCATGAGTGACATCTTCATCAGTCATGCCGGCGCCGGAGACCGCGCTCATGCGCAGCGAACGATCCCGGAGTGGCTGCGATCGCGGGGCTACCTAACAAAGCACTCTTTCTCGACTACGAGCCCGACAGCGGTATCGCGGCCGGCAGCAAATGTGGCTGGACGCACATACAGCGCGAGGTGAGCTCGGCGACGGCTCTGATCTTCCTCTGCAGTCCCAAGTCGACGGAGTCGCAGTGGTGCTTCGCCGAGCTCGCCTACGCGACCATGCTCGGCACCAACGTGTTCCCGTCAGGAGTCGAGCCGTGCGACCCTCCGATCTGCTGAAGTCGGATCAATGGGTCGACCTCACGGTGGGTGCCGACGCACACAGAATTGCGTAAGCTCGAGCGCGGTCTGAGCGAGTCTGGGCTGGACCCCGACGACGACTTCGAGCGGGACCTGATCGACCGGTGTATCGAGGGCCTCTACGCCTTCGATGAGGTCGACGCCGCGATCTACTTCGGTCGCTCGCAGGACATCACGGTCGTCAGCGAGGCGCTCGGGCGCATGCAGCTGCAAGCCGACAGGAGGTTGGCGATCGTCGTCGGCAGCTCGGGGTGCGGCAAGTCTTCCTGGTCCGCGCCGGGATCGTCCCACGCCTCAAGGAGAAGAGGGACCGCTGGATCGTCGTGCCCCCGTTCCGGCCAGAAGACACGCCGTTCGCGGGGACCTCGCCTCGGCCCTCGCCGCGGCGTTCGCCAAATTCGACCATGCGATCGATGAAGACGAGATAGCGGCTCGCATCGACGACCTCACGGGGAATGCGCTCGTGGCATATGGCCACGATCTCCGTCGTCTTGCGAAGCAAGACGACGCGAGCGTGCTGCTGGTCATCGATCCGATGGAAGACCTTTTCGCCAGTCAGCCGAAGACGGAATCCGCCACGAAGTTTCTGCATGGTTCCTGACCCGCGCGTTGACCGCCGATGGAAGCCCCCTGCTCGCGATCGCCACCATGCGATCGGATCTCCTCACGTTTTTCGAGAAGCACGCGATCACCGGAACGTTCGCTTTCGAGAGGCTGCCGTTGGACCAAATTCCGACGGAGCATCTGACGGAGGTCATCGCCAGACCTGCAGCACGTACCGGGCTCGTGTTCGAAGACGGGCTCGTGGAACGCATGGTGGCCGATACGCAAACCGGCGAGGCTCTGCCGCTGCTGGCGTTCACACTCGGCCGGATGTTCGAGCGTAAGGAGCGCAACCGGTTCACCCACGGGCTCTATAGGGACATCGGCGGGATCAAGCAGGCGGTCGGTGATACGGCACGCCAGGTGCTGCACGGCTCGACGCTCGGCGACGACGAGCGCCGAGCCCTCCGTTCGGCTTTCGTGCAGATGGTTCGCCTCGTCGAAGGACGGCGGACGAAGTGTACCGTCGGTGCCGTGGGACGCTTTGCCGGCGGCCGCGCACCCCGCCCTGCAGCGGTTCCGTCGACGCCCGCCTCGTGATGTCGAAGACCGACGACCCGAAACAGGGCCGGACGGATCCGAGGTCGTGCACGAGGTGCTTTTTCACCGCGTGGAGTGATCTCGCAACGTGGCTCAAGGAGGGAGAACGGCTACCTGCTCTGGCGCGAGCATTTCGCCGTCTCCTGCAAGGCGGCGATGGTTTGCTGAGCGGCAGCAATCTGAACGACGCTCGCGTTTGGTTGAAAGGTCATCCTGACCGCTTCGATGCGGAAGCGTGTTCGTTCATCGAGCGTTCCAATGCCGCGGAACGCCGCCAAGCTTGAGGAGGAGAACGTTCTGGGCCGCGATGGTCATCGTTCCTCTCGTCGGTCTGGCGGCGTGGGCCTGAAATTGAGTCCGGACGAGCGCCTACTCCTTCAACAGGTCACTGCGCGATCCAATGCTTTCGTTGCTGCGGCGTTGTCGCAAGATGGCTTTCGATCCGAGATCAGCCTGCAGCTGGCGCTGCAGGCGCGCAGCATCATCGAAGACGTCCCAGGTCGACGACACCCTCCGCCGGGCAATGGTCTCCTCGCACGTACGCAGGGTGTTGCAGGGGCACACGCAACGCATCCGAGAGTGCCATCTTTGCAGGCGGGCGCGGTGCGCGTCGTGACCACCGGCAGCGACGGCGTTCGGCTCTTGGGATGCAAGCGGCAAGACACGCGTGCTGGACATCGGACCCACGAACCGCGCCGCCGTGAGCCCCGACGGTCGGTTGGTCGCGACGACCGGCGCTGACAACGTTGCCCGTCTCTGGAACGTGGAGACCGGCGAACCCGTCGCAAAGCTTCACCAACCGCGACGATCCATCGGAGAAGCGTTACCAGGTCTTCGACGTGGCCTTCAGCCCTGACGGCACTCGCATCGCGACGGGGCAAGGCGACGGCGCCTTCGTTTTCGACGTTGCGACCGGGGCTGTCGTCGCGTCGATGCACGGACATACCGACTGGGTGACGCGCGTCGCGTTCGATCCGACCGGACGCCGCATCGTCACTGCCAGCAATGACGGATCCGCCCGCCTCTGGGATGCCCGTACCGGAGTGCCGATCGGCGCGACGATGCGTCATTCCGAGCGGATACAAATCGGGACGACGACCAAGGAAGCCGACAAAGTCTTCAGCGCATCCTTCAGCCCGGACGGACGTCAGATCGTGACCGCAAGCGAGGACAAGAGCGCACGACTGTGGAATGCAACGACTGGCGCGCCACTCGTCAGTCTCCTGGGACACAGCGATGCAGTTTGGAGCGCCGTGTTCAATCCGAGTGGGCGACTGATCGTGACGGCGAGCGACGATGGGACCGCACGGGTGTGGGACGTCATCGACGGTCGCGAGATCACGACGCTCCGCGGGCATGCGGGGGAGTGCGGAATGCCGTCTTCAGTCCGGACGGTGGGTTCATCGCCACGGCCGGCGACGACAAAAACGGCGCGCATTTGGGAGACCGAGGGTTGGCATGAGATGGCGCGCCCTGCGCGGCCACACAGAGCCCGTATCGGACGTGGCGTTCAGCGCCGACGGGTTGATGTTGTTGACGGCGAGCGCCGATACGAGCGCTCGCGTCTGGCAGATCGAGAGTGATACCGGCATTCGCGATCTTCCGCCGCACCGCCAGGGGGTCCGGAGCGCGACGTTCAGCAAAGACGGGCGCCAGGTGCTGACGGCGGGCGAGGACAGCAGGGCGTGGATCTGGGATGTCGATCGTTCTCGCATCGTCGCAACATTCGGAAGCGACGAGCGACCCGTGACGTGCGCCATCTTCAGCCCGAACGATCAGATGGTGGTTACCGTCACCGCCAACGCGGGACTGGCCGCGGTGTGGAGCGCGGGTGACGGCGGCTTCATCGCCGGCTTGCCGCACGACACGCCGCTCTATGCGGCGGCCTTCATGCCCGATAGCCGCTTTCTCGCCACCGCCGGGCACGACGGCAGCATGACGATCTGGGACACACGAACGTGGACGAAGGTTGGAAGCTTCGGCCGTCACCACCGGCGATATGTACGACGTCGCCTTCAATCCCAATGGCGCGCTCGTCGCCTCGGCCGGCGAGGACGGCGTCGTGCAAGTCTCAACGACGACCGGAACCTGGGCCAGCAAGCCCCACGCACTGACGGGACACACTGGCCCGGTCAAATCGGTCGCGTTCGATTCGAGCGGCAAGCAACTCGTGTCTGCCAGCGACGACCGCACCGCGATCGTGTGGGACGTCGAAAAGGGGACGCCTCGCCTGCATCTTCGGGGCATACGGCGCCCGTGCAGCACGCCGTGTTCAGTCCCGACGACCAGTACATCGCGACCGCAAGTCGGGATCTCACGGCGCGGATCTGGGACGCTCGGACGGGCGCTCAGGTCGCGACGCTCTTCGGCCATGCCGGCCCCGTCTATGACGTGGCCTTCAGCCGCGATCAGCGATTCATCGTGACGGCCAGTGGTGACCGCACGGTGAAGATGTACCGGTGGGAGACGTTCGCACCGGTGGACGAGCTCTGGCCAACAGTGCTGGAACCCACCTTCCGAACCCTCTCGGGGGACAAGGAGCTCGCCGCCTACGTCGAGCCACCGGTCCAGAACCGCTCAGGCGAGCCACCAAGCAGAGGGCGGTCCTCTCCGCCCCGTGTCCATGGCGAAGGGAGAATGATGCGCATCGATACGGTCCTCAGGCAGCGTGCGCTGATCACGATCCTCACGTTGATCGTGATCCACGGGTGCGGCAGCGGTGGGTCTTCCGATCCCTCTCGAAACGGCGCCATCACCATGCAGGTCCGTTGGCAAGGAGCGAACCGCTGGCGGTGTCGGAGTGCCGCCACCGACGCAGGCTGCGTCGACGCGGAGCCAGTCGACACCGCCGGGTTCGGTGTACCCATCCCACCGGCCGCTCGGTTCATCCGGATCGTCTACGTCACGGAGAATAGTAGGTTGCTGTGTCGCCTTCCCTCGAACCGATCCGCAGGTGGTCGCCGAGCGGCGCGTGGTTCTCTCCGGCTTATCGGAGGACGGCGACGTGATCGTATCGGGGTACGCGACCAACTTCGCTCCAGCCGACGGCATTACCGCCACCTGCGCAACGGATTTGTCCGCCGCACGGGCATGCGTGGAGGACTTCAGTCCGCCGAGCTTCTCGAGCGGGCGGACGTTCGTGAAAGCCGATCCCGGGGACGCTCGTGGATGCGGGCGACATTCCGGTCTTTGCCTTGCCGTTCGTGGTGCTACCCGACGATGCCAGGCTGCAGCCAAGACCACGGCAGGCGGACGCACCCCAGGACCTGCGATTCACGGTCGCCGACGCGGTCGGCTTCATCGACCCCAGCCGCCTCGACGCCGTCGTCATCCAGATCACGCGCAACGGACAGACGATCCCCATCGAGCCCGACTCGGAAACCGGCGTCATAGTTTGCGCCGACGCCACTCGGAATCCGTCTCCCAACGATCCTCGGTGCAGCGCCCTGGACGATCTGCGGCTGCGCGGGCTCAGGATCGTGGCGTCGAATCTCGAGATCGGATCCGGTCCGGCGACACTGACGATCACGGCGCGGGACGAAAACGGTTGCCATTCGACGGCGAGCTTCGACTTTATCTTTGGGATTCCCGAAACCCGACGCCCACCGTGACACCGACACCGACACCGACACTGACGCCGACACCGACGTGACACCGACGGTGACGCAGACGATGACACCGACCACCGACTCCAACGCCGTGCGTCGGCGGGAGACGAGCCGTGCACCACCAACGACGGCGCCGCGTAGCCGACCCGTGCTGCTCAGGATTACTCGTGTCGATTCAGACGAAGTCGTGTGTCGCATGTCTGACGGCCGGGTCGCCGTGCTCCACCAACGGCGGCACTGGTAGACGCCGAATCCCGTGCTGCTCCGGGATTCTCGTGTCAATCATTGGGCAGCAGCGAAGTGTGTCTTGCATGTCTGACGGCCGGGTCGCCGTGCTCCGACAGCAACGCCGACAGCCCGTGTTGTTCTGGCCTCGAGTGTCAGCCCGCCCCGCAAGGCTCTCAATGCGCAACGCCGGCGACCGTGCATCACTACACCCGGGCCCGCCAGCGCCGCCGGTGCAGTACGATGATCTTCGACATCGGTGTGTTCCGTACTTCTCGTCGCGCTCGCGTTGGCTGACCTGCCTTCGGCTCGCAGGATTCCGAGCTGCGGAAGGCCGCCGGACTGGATGCGCTTCCATGCCGGCGAGCACGCCGAAGCCTTGACCGAGTTCGAGGCGGCCGTGAGCGCCGACCCATCCGACCTCGACGCGCTCTACTACCGCGGGGTCACGCGCGGACGGCTTCACCAAACAGCCGGCGCGATCGACGACCTCCGAGCGGTGCACACAGCACGCCCCTCCCTCGATCGCGCCGCGCTCGAGCTCGGCATTGCCCTCGTCGACGGCGAGCGGGATCGCGATGCCCTCGCGCCATTGGAGCAAGCCCAGCGCAACTCCGAGCTCGCCACTCAGGCGGCGTATTTCCTCGGCATTGCCAGGCTGCGGCTCGGACAAAATCGTGCCGCCATGGAAGAGTTCGAACGGGCGGCGACGGACAACGACCTCCGTCTGCCCGCACGCTACTACGAAGGAGTGGCGCGGGCCCGTCTCCAGCGCTGGGTGACGGCGCGCGAACGCTTCGAGTACGTGATCTCGAAAGACCCCGAATCCAAGTTCGGAAAGGAAGCCGCGGAGCTTCCTCGACGACCTCCGGCCTTATCGAATCTTCGGGTCGATCGGCTTCGACTACGACAGCAACGTCCAGCTCGCCCCGGCGAACGAATCGTTGGAAGTCGGCCGTCGGCATCAGCGACCAGAGCGACGGCGCGATGGAGCTCGGCTTCGGCGCCGCCTACATGCCGTGGGTGACCGACGAAGCCCAGCTCTGGCTCGGGTACGAGTTCTTCCAGAGTCTCTATTTCGATCTGTCGGAATTCGACCTGCAGGATCACCGCGCCAACGCGACGTTCACGTGGAACAGTGGTCCAGTGCAGCTCGGGATTCTCGGCCAATACGACTTCTATCTGCGCGGGCCCGATCGCTTCCTGCAAGAGAGCGTCATCGAGCCGTGGATCGCGGTGTTCGAAGAGGGCCTGGGGCGCACCGAGCTTTTCTTGCGCGAACGCTGGAGGGGGTTCGACGAACGACCGTTTCGCGGACTACGCGACGCCTTCAATCACTCGCCGGGGATCCGCCAGTTCATCAATCTGCCGGGCACGACGGGCTACGTCTTCGCCGGCTATCGTTTCGACCGAGAGGATACGATCAATCAGCGCGGTGACGCGTTCTCGTACAACGGCAACGAGGCCGAAGGTGGAGTGGGCTGGACTCTGCCGGCGGGAATCGCGACCGAGCTGAGCTATGCCTACAGGCATGAGAGCTACGACGAGCCAAGCGACGGCCGTGACGACGACGACCATCGCCGTCACCTTCTGGGTCCGAAAGCAGCTCACCGACCATTTCGCCGTACGCTGCTCGTACCTCGGTGACTTCAACGACTCGAACAAGGCGCAATTCGAGTACGACCGCAATCTCGGATCGGTCGTCCTGAAATGAGGTATTGATCATGGTCATGCAACGGTGCTTCGCGAGCGCTATTGTTGCCACGCTCTTCGTGGTCGCCTCTGCGCTCGCCGATTCCGGAACGGTGGTCGGCACGGTGCGCCGAGCTCGACCCGTCGGTCGAGGAGAGTCTGTCGGACAAGCGCGTTACGGTGGCCGAGGTCGGGAAGCCGGTCTACGCAGGAAGCCGCCTCGTCACGAAGAATCCCGGGCGCCTGTTCGTGAACTTCGAGGACCGGTGGGCGGCGAAGCTCTGGGAGAACTCGGAGCTCTGGCTGACCACCAACATACGCACCGAGGATGGGTTCGCGTACAAGCATCAGTTGAGGTTCGGGCAAATCCGTGTGCTCATCAAGGAAGGTCAGCACGTGAGTGTCGCGATCAAGACTGACGCCGGGACCGCGATTACCGCGGACGACCGATTTCATCGTCAAGTACGACGGTCGAACGATGACGGTCGTGTGTCTCCACGGCGAGGTCACGTTCGACAGCAACCCGCCGCGTCGCGATCGTCGCGTCACCGTGAAAGCCAATGAGATCAGCACCGTCGCGCGCGGCAAGGCCCCAACCTCGCCGCAACCCGCCGACCCTCAAACGCTGCAACAGTACGCGGGCGGGGCGGGATTGATCGGCGGCGGCAACCTCGAAAGCCAGGCGATCGACCATCCTCTCCTGAGCACCGCCGTCTCCCCTGCTGGTCGGCCGCGAGCCGTTCGAGGGGCCTTACGTTCCGGGAGAGCGGTATCCCGTGTTCGATCCGAGCCCGAGCGACAAGCTGCAACCGATGTTCGTGCCGCTCGGAGGCGTCGGCATCCGGTTCTGAAGCGCCTTCTGCTGCCGGTCTAGTTACTCGTATTCCTGCGCGAGTATGTTCACCGGGCACGTCGAGGGGATACCGATGCGAGCAGTGGCGGGACGGCTCGTCGCCCTACTGATCGGTCTCGGGCGGCCATTCTGATGCTCGAGCTCGGCCTCCGGGCGACCGGCCTCGATCGCCCCGTGCTCGGCCTCGCGCTGATCGGCTCGGAGAGCCCGACGTCCGCCTACGATCCGCGCCTCGGATGGGTGAAACCTTCCTGACTCGGCGGGCCGGCTGCGCTGGCCGGGCAACCCTCGTGAGTTCCATCTCGCGACCAATCATCAGGGCTTTCGCTTCCCGCGCGACTTCACCGTGCGCAAAGACCGTCGCTACCGCCTCGCGCTCGTCGGCGACTCGCAGGTATTCGGGTTCCTGGTCGGCGACGACGAGCACCTTGGCTGGCTGCTCGACCACGACATGCCCGAGGTCGAAACCTATCCCTTCGGTGTTCCAGGATACGGCCCGACACAGGAGATGCTGCTCCTCGAGGAGACCGTGCTCGGCTACGAGCCCGATGCCGTGATCGCCGTGTTGTTCCTGCACAACGACCTGAGCGACGAGACCGAAAAGCTCGCCTACGGCTTTCTCGCCGAAACCGTACCTCGTGCACGATCACGAGGGGTGGACCGTCGCGAACGTGCCGGTGCCGTTGCCGGTGAGCCCGTCGCCGGCCGGCACGCGCGGCGTTCTTCCGCGCCGACGCGACACTGCTCGACGCGAGGCGCGATCTACCGCTTCGCGACCTTTCGAACCGCTGCCGCACCCGCGCTCGCGGACGCGCTCGTCACGCTCGGCCTCGGGTCGCTCGACCGCGTGACCGAACGTCCCCAGAAGAACGGCCAGCCCGATCTGGGCTTCCGTCGCATCGACGGCGAGGGACCCGCCTGCAACGTGAGCTGGCAGTGTCCGCTCGCGCATTGGCTCGACGGGTCTGCCGGCGGCGGTCGCGGCGTACGAACGCATGGCGACGACGTGCACGGCGCGCGGCGTCCATTTCGTCGGCGCTCGTCGTGCCCGCCCCGCCGGAGCTCTTCTGGCGGAAATTCGGCATGACCGAAGCCGTGGTCGGCGCGCTCCGCGCCAAAGGCATCGAGACGCTCTCACTCGAGGAGCCGTTCATGCGCTTCCTCGACCCCCTGGACCTGATCGCGCCGGACCAACACTGGAACGCGGAGGGAACGCGCGTCGTAGCGGCGATCGTCGAGCCGTACGTCCAAGCGATGCTCGGCCTCGCGCCGCCGAGCACGGGGAAGACGCGCGCATCGCGATAGGCGTGCCCCCGGTGACCGCGCGGCCTCCAGCTACGCTGCTCGAGCGACGGTGAGTGGCTCGAGAAGTCGCGCTACTCGTACAGCTTGACGACCTTCACCTTGCCCGGGAAGGCCTGCATGCAGAGGTCGCAGAGGGTGCACTCGTCGAGGTTCTCGTCGACGATGCGGAGGGCGCCGTCCTTTGCCTGCGCGAAGATGTTCACCGGGCAGACCTCGGTGAGCTTCTTGGCAGCGGCGGCGTCCTTGGCAGCTGCCGGGTCGACGTCGACCCTGATGAACATCCCGTTCGGCATGGTTCAGTGTCCTGCCTTCGCGAGGCGGTCTTTGACGAGGCCGGGAATGTCCTCGATGCGCTCGGCGACCGAGATGCCGGCGGCGTTCATGCGCTCGATCTTGTCGGCGGTGGTGTCGGCCTTGCCCTCGACGATCGTGCCGGCGTGGCCGAAGCGCATGCCCGGGCATCTCGTCCATGAAGCGGCCGGCCATGAAGGCGATGATCGGGAGACGCGACTTGTGCTCGCGCACCCAGTCGGCGAGCTCGGCTTCCCATGCGGCCGCCGGGCTCGGGTAGATCGCGATCGCCTTGGTCTCGGGGTCGGCCTCGAAGAGCGGCATGAGCTCGGCGTAGGTCGAGCCGATGATGGCGTCGCCGCCGATCGAGACGCAGGTGGACTGGCCGTAGCCGGCGGCGGTGAGCGTGTTGGCGATCTCGGTCGTCATGCCGCCCGAGCGCGACATGATCCCGATCGCACCCCTTCTTGAAGGCGCGGCGGACGTTGACCGCCGGGCCGCCGAGACCGCCCATCTTGGCCTCGTCGGGTGAGAGCACGCCGAGACAATTCGGTCCGATGATGCGGGCGCCGCGGAGCTTCGCGAGCTCCACCATCTGCGCGACGTCGGCGCGCGGGATGCGCTCGGTCACGATGACGATCAGCTTCACCCCCGCCTCGATCGCCTCGAAGACGGCGTCCTTGGTGAACTTCGGAGGGACGGTGACGATCGAGCCGTCGACCTTCTGCTTGGCGGTGATGTCGCGGACGCAGTCGTAGACGGGAACGCCGTAGACGTCGCGCCCGGCGCGACCCGGGGTCACGCCGCCGACGATCTTGGTGCCGTAGTCGAGGCCCTCGCGCGGTCAGGTTCACGGCCTCGCGGCCGGTGATGCCTTGGATGATGACGGTCGTGTCTTTGTTGATGAGAATCGACATGTTGGGAACGCGCGTTCCAGTACACGCGCGCCCCGCGACGGTCAAGTCAGCGCCGCGTGCGCAGCAGCGGCCCGTGATCGCGCTCGACGCAACGCTCCGCGCCTTGCCGCTCGTGCGCGCTGCGTAGTAGGGCGCCTACTCGCTTCGAGCACAGAGGAGACTCACCATGGCTGCCGGTCGCCGTCGTTTCGGTTCTTCGTTCGCTCGCATTGCTCTCGCGGCCGCCATCGCCGCGGTGCCTGCGCTCGTCGACGCCCAGACGCTCGAGGCGCCGCCCGCGTACTACACCGGGGAATCGACCCCGCCGCCATCGCGACCGGGCGCGACGGCTCCGTGCTCCTCTTCGGCCTGAGCGGGTCGCTGTACACCCAACGCTTTCCGAATGCTTCTCTCGTGCCGGATCTGCCGATCCACACGCCCGCCGATATCTTTCTCGGCTTCGCGGTCACCGCGCTCGCGCACGGTGGGTACGCGCTGGCGTGGATCGGCGATCCGACGGGGAACCCTTCAACGGGGTCAACACGATCATCACGCAACGCCTTTCCCCGAAAGGTGCGCTGCTCGGTACGGCCTCGCCGGCCGATACGCCGATGCTGGTCTTCCCGCGCGATCCCGGTATCGGCCCGCGCGGCGACGGATTCGTGGTCGGGTGGAAGCAAGACGAGAACATGGTGCTCCGCCCCTTCGATTTCACCGGTACGCCGAGCGGTCCCCTCCTCGACGACCACACCGAGGAGGAGTCGCTCACGGCAAAGACGCGCATCGTCGGCGTCCCCGGCGGCTTCCCTCATGGTCTGGGGCGACGACAGGGACACCGAGGCGCGGCTCTTCGGCACGACGATGCAGCCGCTGACGCCCGCGCTTCACGGTCGCGACGAGGCTTCCGGGTCACGGGGCTCGCCGTGAACCCGGCCAGGACGCTCGCGGCGATCGTCGGCGTGCCGGGCTCAGCAGCGATCCCCTGTTGGACGATCCGGCGCCTCCGCTTCTTCCACCCCCGACGGCTCGTACGTGAGCGACGACATCGTCGTCGGCTACGGCACCGAGGGCAGCCCGCAGGTCGCGACCGACGGCAGCGGAAGCTTCCTCATCGTCTGGGACAACCCGCTCCTGGCGCGCGGATTCGATCGCGACGGGACGTCGCTCGGCGGCGCCGTCAGCTCACGGGCCACAGCGTCGCCAATCGGCAGCTCGTCGGGCGTCGCGATGCGGGCTTCTTCCTCGCGTGGCGCGACGGGATTCAGCTCTCCGTGAAGCTCGCGGTCGCGCGTGTGACGCTCTGCACCCCGGCTCGGCGACGTGCGGCGACGGGACGCTCGTCCCGACCTGCGAGGTCTGACGGCGACGGCGCCGCCAACAGCGACACCACGCCCGACGCGTGCCGTACCACGTGCCAGCCCCGCGCTGCGGCGAGCGGCGTGACGGACAGCGGTGAGCAATGCGACGACGGCAACCTCGAGCTCTGCGACGGCTGCGACGATTCCGTGCGATCTCGAAGCGGGGACCGTCTGTGGCGACGGCGTGGTGGCACCGCCGGAGCTGCCAGGAAGAGTGCGACGACGCGTAACATGGTGCTCGGCGACGGTTGCTCGACGACGTGTCAGGTCGAGCGCATTCCCGGCGGCGTCGGCACGCCGAGGACCGACTGCCTCACGGCCTGGCGCATCGAACAAGCCCGAGCAACGCCCCGCGCTACGACAAGGTCGGCTTCGTGAGCGCGCGCCAGCAGTGCACCGACAACGACCCGGCATGCGACTTCGACGGCGGCACGGTCGGATCGTGCACCTTCCACGTCGCGGTGCTGCGTCAACAATCCCGTGCCCGCCGTGTGCACGGCGAGCCGGATCCGGTCGTGGAGCGTCGCGAAGCCGAGCGCCAAAGGCCCTCACGCATCCCGCGCTCGCCGCCGTCAGAGACGCGCTCGCGGCCGCCGTGCTGCCGTCGGTCGTGGGGCCGAGCGACGTCCGCTGCGGCCCGGACGCGGACGTCGTGCTCCAGCTCCGGGGCGAGGCCCGGCGCCTACAAGGCCGCGAAGCTCACGCTCAAGACGCGCGCGGACATCTACAGCGGCGACGGTGGACACCGACGGGACTGCCGGTGCGCTGCGCAACGCCGTCGGTGAGCGGCGCGGCTCAGCCCGGAGCTCGCGCTCCCGATGCGCGACGCAGCGCCTGCTCCGGAGCGTGCGATTCACGCCGGCCCACATACCGGAATCCATGCGACCCCAACCTGCGTTCAAGAGAGGACACGCCCCCCACGAGAACCAATATCCCTCGCGGTGGATCGCGCTGTCGCGCTGATCAGCCGTACCGGTCCACGCCGCCGACCAGACCATCTTTGAGCCGCTTCCAGGTGAAGAACCCTGGCACCTGACAAGCGCAAGGTGCAAGTGAAGGCCAAGGGAGAAGGGTAGTCCCAATACGATCGTCGGCGACCCAGACCGGCGTGGCGGCGCGACTCCTCACCATCCGCGCCGGCAATGACGCCGAGCCAGCAGGCCTTCCCCTGCCCCAGGGCTTCAACGCCAAGGGCAAGCCGTTCTGGAGAGCGCACCGCGCCGGGCGCCTGGCGGCTAACGACGCGAAGGGCGTGGCGGTGGTCCGGTCAATAAAGCGCAGATCAAGAAGTCCGGGAGCGGGGTGTCGCGCTCCATAGCCCAGGCGACGGCGGCGGTCGCCGCCCTCAACCTGACGCTTCCGAACATCGGCACGGACGCGTGCGCCTTTCTGAGATCAGCGGCGGCGACTCCTTACAGCGTGAAGTTCACCGCCGGCGACGCACCATCACCAACAAGACCACCAAGGAGTACTCTGCAGAAGAAGGTGACGCCCGAAGGCGGCTGCGACCGACCTGCAGCGACGGCATCCAGGAACCATGGAGAGCGACACCGACTGCGGCGGACCGAACTGCGGCGACTCGCCCGCCTGGCGACAGCTGCCTCGCTGGGAGCGACTGCACGAGCGGCGTCTGTTCGATGGGCGTCTGTCAGACCCCGACCTGCTCTGGACGGCGTCAGAAACGGCGCCGAGACCGACTTTCGACCGTGGCGGCGGCACGTGCATCGATTGTAGCCTCTTTCAAGACCTGCCTCGGGAACAGCGACTGCCAGTCCAATTTCTGGCAGCGGCAGCCAATGCCGGTGCCCTGAAACCAGGCCTACACCTTCACGCATCAACAGCACTCCGGCGGCGGTTCAGATCTGGCGGAGTGGCCTGGCGGCACGCCAGCCAGAGCGCTGCCACCGGTTGCAGCGTCGCCCATCAACTCCGCCGAACGACAACACGACCTGGCAAAGTCGCTGGCGGCGCCCTTCTCCGTGAACGGCTTCTGGCTACCTGAGCTGCTTCGCACGGCGCGGCGAGACGGCGACGGCTGCCAGCCCATCTCCTGCCCGCCCGCCGGTGTCGGATCCCGCTGCAACACGCGTGGCTGTCGTGCTCTCGGCGGCGCTGAACGTCTGGGCTCGGCGCAGTACCACGCAGTGCCCGCAATTAACGCGGTCGGTCTTCTGACGCGTGCACTGATCTCTGGCCCGCCCTGTTCGTTGCCTGGGGCGGGCTGTTTCTTTCGTGGCTCGGCGTGGCGGCGGATGGCGCGATCTGCACTCGCAAGTCCGCCTTCGAGCGCATCGTCGTCTCGTCATCGGAAGTTTCCGAGCATTGGTGTGTCGGGGCATCGCGCGCTGGAACGACTCTTTCGTCCGTGTATCTCGCGAGCCTCGCCGGATGACGATCCTGTGTCTCCTGGCGCTGCTCGCCCGCCGTCTCCGCCTTGCTGCTGACGCTCGCGGCGACTCACACCTTCGTCGTCTGAGTTGGTGCCCCGGCGACGGGGAACCGCCACGCCTACCTCGAGGTCATGCCTGCGCGCTCGGCGCGTTCCTCGACCCGCGCGACGACCACGACTGTATCGCTGTCGTCGCCGCCGCGCGCTGGCTCGGGGTCGTGATCCCCCTTCCTGTCGGGCCTGCAGAAGCTCGTGCACGGCTACTACTTCCGCGCCGAGTACTTCGGGTTCTCGCTCTGGACGAGTCAAAAACCCCCGACGGTCTTCGGCTCAAAGCTCCCGCCACCGAGTATCAGCGTCTGACCGCGTTCACCGTGCGCCCGGCGACGGACTGCAATTTTCGTCGCGAGCCCGCCTGCCGCCGCGATGTCGAATCTCACTTGATCGCCGGAGATGGGCCTGGCCTCAGCCTTGCTCTGGCGCCGGACGCGTCCCTTCACGTCGCGGCGGCGATCGTCTTGATTATCGCGATCAGAGCCGGCGCGCGAGTGTTCTTCGCTCTCGCAACAGAACCCGATCCTCATGTTCCCTCGAGATGCCGCACGCGAAGCTGATCGCGCCTGCGCCGTCTTCCGCCGTAATCGTGCTCGGGGTGGCTTCGGGCTGGCTTCGACGCGGACCTCTACCGATGCCCGCGCGAACCAAAACCACTCGGTCGGGTATTGGCGCTCAAAGTGTTGACGCTTTGGGCCGCTCATCCACACCGGGCTCGTCGGGCAACGCTAAGCGGATCAGCCCGCAGTGCTCGGCTGGGGCATGTACTCGCACCGTGCCGCGCAGGCCGCTCACTCGGCATGGAGATCTTCGGGGTAATTGAGTGGCACCGTCGGAGTTACAGACCGCCTTCTGGTCGGCGGTTCGCGACAAAGAGGCGGGCCGTTATCTGGAGCGTCACCGCTGGCTCCGTCGGCTGGTGCGGCCGACGGCGCTTCGCCTGCCGCGGCGGTCGCCGCGGCCCATCCGGAAGCGGCGCGAGGTGAAGGTCGCCGCCCTTGAGAGCTCGACCTCGTGCCGGCGACCAGGATGGTCGATGGACATCCGTCCCAACCGCCACGTGCGTACGGGCGGCGGCGCCGCCGAAAAAGGCGGTGGCGAGCCCAGACCGCCGGCGCATACCGCCGGCGCTGCTGCACCAGTGGTGGTGGTACGGGCAGGCCCTCGCAGGTACCGGTCAGGGAAAGTGCGTGTGAAACGCCTTGTCGAATGCCGCCGCCCCGATCTCGCCTGGCGATCCGTCCGGTTGAAGTCTCGTCGCTCGCGGTGTGGATGCGCCAGACATCAACGCGGATCCCGGCCTGGTCGGCGGCGTCGTAGTAGCGCGCCCACTGGAGGTGCGATCGCCTCGGACGGTCCGATCTCGAATTGCAGGAGCCCGTTCGCCTTGACCGGGTGCTCGCCGAGCCCGCCGGGGAAGTACGCGCTGCCGGTGAAGCGCGTGAGCAGCTCCGCGGCCGACCGAGCTGTAGGTGCTGTGGCCCGACGTGAAGCCGGCAAACGGCGAGTCGCGAACGTGTTCCGCTGGTTCGGCACCCGTCGACCGCGCGCAGCCAGACGGACGCCGGAGTGCCGTCTTCAGGTCCGCCGGCTGCCCCGCGGCTGTAGCAGACCGCGATCTCGCCGACGTGATCGGCCCGGTGACGCGTGGCGCTCGCCGGCGCGCTGCTTTCCGCTGCGATCGACCTCTGATCGGCCCAGGGACGTCGAGCGCGGGGCCGATCGGTCAGTACGAGGACTCGCAGGTCATCGATTGCCCGGCGCCCGCCGAGGCTAGCGGATCATCGAGATCGGCCGCACGGAATCGGCGGCGCTTCACGCCCCAGCACTGGACCGCGGCGTCATGGAGCGCGCCGTTCAGCGCCGGGTACTGGCTTCACGTCCACTCAGCAAATCGACGATCGGTCGGTGCCGCCGATGCGCTCGGCCGAGCGAGGCTGTCCGCTCACGCTGTTGGCGATCGTGTTCCAGTGGCCGGGCGGCGTCTCCGAGTGGGCCCGTCGTGGCCCAGAACTCCCGAGCACGCGCGCGAAGTCGCTGCGGGACCGGTTGTGGTCGGTGGAGGGCGCGTTGGTGATCGGGGTTCCAGCGCGTAGCCGTGGCCGTCCGTTTGCTGCCGGAGCGTGTTGTTGCCCAGGACGCCGGCGAGATGTCGATGGGACGCCGTCGTCGATCGTGAGGCTGTCTCGCGTAGCCCAGCATGTCGAGCGATCCGCTCCTTGAAGAGCAGGTCGCTCGCTTCGCCGAGCCCGTCCCACCTGAGGCGCGGGCCGGGATCGAGGTACGCGTCGGTCGGGCTCGGCCGCGTGGATCGCGAACGGCGTCACGCTCCGCGCACTGCGGACAGAGCGAAGACCTGCACCTTGCCCGGGAGCGGGATGCCGTTCTGTCCGATCATCACGGCCAGGCGCGGCCGCCAGCGATTCGGATTGAGGCATGTCCGTGCCGGAAGCTTCCGCGACCAGAGGTCGTTGGCGAGGCGTAGGTGAGGGTCCGCGTAATTGATGCCCTCGTTCGCGCCGTCGGTGAGGCCGGCGGCGCGATCACGGTCGCCGCGACGCGATTGCCGAGCGCCGCGGCCAGGTCGTCGTCGGCCGGTGCTGGTGTAGTCGACGTCAAGCCGAGGCGCCGCCATGCGGTCGTCGAGGTGCTGACGCGTGACCCGGCGGCGCTGAGTGGAGAGCGCGTAGCGGTGGCGGAGCAGGCGGTAGGCCGCGAAGCCTGATCGTCGCGGCGCGCGATCACGGGCGACGTCCCGCGACGTGCGGCGCTCGTGGTGCTGATACTGGCTCGGCCACGGTATCGTAGCGCGGCCCAGGCGTCCCACGTGGCGACGCTCAGATGGAAGAGGTTCACGCGCGTGGACCGGCGGACGGGGCGAGTCGATGCGAAGTGGCCGCGAGGTGCTTCCTCGTCCCACGTCCGCGCGACACGAGAGCCGGAAACGCTGCGCGCCGCCGTGGTGCAGCTTCTCGACGGTCGACCCGACCGTCCGGCAGCTCGCGCCGAGATCGCCGGCGTCATCGAGCGCGCGACACGCGCCGCACCGCGCCTCGCCCCGGCGCAGGTCAGCACCTCGCCGATCGTGGCGCCGCCGCACCGCGCCCGTGGAGAGCGCGGCGGACGTCGTCGCCGCGACACGTCGCGTTCGCCGCACGGTTCTCCGCCTGGCGCCGCTGCCTGCGCGAAGCTTGCCGGGCGTGGATCGGCTCGCGAAGCAAAGGCCCGCAGTAGGGCCGTCCGGCGTGACGTCCCGCCGCGAGAGAGCGCATGGACCAGCGCTCGCGCCGACCGCCACCTGCGCTCGCGTGCAAAGCAGCGACGCCATGGCGCGCGCGACGGCGCGCTGGCAGCGCGCCCCGCGCCCAGCTCGGCGGCCTTCTGGACGACGCCCTCGAGCCCGGCGCCGAGAGCTGCCGTCGCCGACGCGGAGGATCCGCGTGAAGGCCTCGCTCACCGCCTCCCGCGGCCTGGAAACCGGAAGGGCGGCGGCTCACCGTGGCAGCGCTTCGCCGCGACCCTCTGGTCGTCTTCGCAGAGAGCGCGGCGGCGATCCGGCCGCTGCCAGGTCCGCCTCGAGACGGTCGGTGGCGGGCGTTTGGCGCGGCCGGCAGCTTCTGCCCTGCGGTACCGTACGGCGTCGACGCACGCGAGAAAGCGGCGCCGAGCTCGCGCGCGCCGCGCGAGCGCCGCGCCACGCAGCTCGCGGCCGAGCGCGCAGCGAAAGATCTGCGGGCTTCAGAGACATGTGTCGCCCAGCTGACGCGGGTCGCCGGCCCGCGCCATGAGAAATGCCAGCACGAGAGAGTCGTCCAGGTGAGATTTTCTGCTGATGCTCCTCGCAGCGGTGTGTTTCAGGGCAGCGGGTCGACACTCCAGCCGGGCGCCGCCTTGATCTTTCTTCCGCTCCGGCGCGAGCTGCCGACGACTTGCGGCTCTTGCGCTTGCCTGACCGACCGCTTGCCATTTTTCGAGACCTTGAGCGGCACCGTGAAGGACGCGTGGACTCGACGCACGAGCTGCTTTTGAGATTCGCGAACTTCGGGGCTGGATGCGCTCTGTTTCAGTCGCTCCGAAGCTGGTGGTCGCGGGGACCCCGAGGGTTGGCGACGTCAGCGTGGCGTCTTTCAGCGCTCAGCTGGGAGATAGTCTGCGGAAGGAGCAATGCGTAA
>ERZ1370068.5548-contig-4570_pt1 | contig 45818 bp, 49 predicted proteins | sample MGYA00561227_ERZ1370068 | MGnify/ENA primary metagenome ERZ1370068 (study PRJEB38410, sample SAMEA6850437) | metagenome | study: Metagenomic assessment of the ecological functions of the soil: analysis of the soil microbiota associated with the... | reverse complement strand
TATGCTTTGGTTCAGTTACGTATTGCTGCTCGGGATGCTGGCCAGCGTCTCCAGGATCGGCTTGAGGGTCCGCCGTAGTCCTCGGGGTCGCGTACTCGGACAGGTAGGCGGCCGCCCCGAGGCCCAGCGGCGCCGCCACGAGCATCGCGATGACCGCGACCATCACCGTCCCCGCGAAGATCGTGAGCAGGTCGAACTGGTTGGACCGCGGGATCCACCCCCGGTCCACAGCCAGCCGAGCTGGATGTCGAACAGCCACCGGATCGCCTCCTCGATGAGCGCCAGCACGATCGCGATGCTGATCACCAGGCCCAGGAAGGCTGCGGCCTGGAAGAAGGTCGGACCGCCCGCTCCTTGCGGTGCCGTCGCTTGCTTCCCCGCATGACCTCGAGGGTGATCGGCTGCCGGGTGGTGGCGGTCGCGCTCATGGTTCGGTCGAGCCTACCCTCCTCGTGCAAGGGTCGCGGACGGGACCGGGCGCGAAGCGCGCCCCGGTCCCGTCCCGACGTGATCGGCTACGAGCTGCCGGTCGCTCCGGTACCACCCGACGCGGAGGTCCACGTCGACCGACTCGACTCGATCTGGTCGGACGGCAGATCGACGTAGCCCGTCTGCTGGACGGCGTCGACGATGCCGCTGTCGCTCAGGTAGTAGTCGACGAAGGCCTTGATGGCGGGGTCGGAGACCTTGGCCTTGTTCACATAGATGTACAGGGTGCGCGAGAGCGGGTACGGACTGGTCGGCGATCGTGTCGCGGGTCGGCTCGATGCATCCGTCGCCGCCGTCGACCTGCAGGATCTTGACCTGGTCGCCGGCGTTCTCCGGCGAACGCGAACCCGACGAACCCGAGCGGGCTGTCCGAGCCCTCCATCGCCGTGATGATCGCGTTGTCGTCCGGCGAGGAGTGGTAATCCGTCCGTAGGGTACGCCGCCTTGTCCTCCGGCACGCCCTGCGAGAGCGCCGTGTCCTCGATGCCGGCGAGCTCGATGAACGCGTCGTAGGTCCCGGACTCCGTCCCGGGCGCGGTGATCTCGAGCGGCGCGCTCGGGAAGCTGTCGTTGCCGCCCACCTGCTGGGCCAGGGAGTCGGCGCCGTCCCACGTGTCGATGCCGTCGGACTCGGGGCCGAACAGCGCGTACAGGTCGCCCGTTGTTCAGGCAGGTGACGTCGCCGTTGGCCGGGTTGGTCATGACGGTGATGCCGTCGAACGCGACCGCGAGCTCGACGTACTCGATCCCGTTCTGTCGCGCAGACCGGCGCTTCCTCGTCCAGTCGATCGTGCCGCGAGGCGTCGCTGATGTCGGTTCTCGCCGTCGCAGAACAGGACGAACCCGTCACCGGTGCCCGGGCCGTCCACCGTGATCGAGACGTCGGAGGACACGTCCTCGTTGAAGAGCTCGGCGACCAGGCTCGTGATCGGCTGCACCGTCGAGGAGCCGAGATCGTGATGGTCTCCGCTCAGGTCCTGGGCGCGTCGAGCCGCTGGCGCCCCCGTGTGCTGCCGGTCCCGCCACCGCTGTCATCGCTGCTGCACGCGGCCGCGACGAGCGCCAACACCGCCACCATCGCGAGGACGAGCAGACCGTTCCTGCGCTTCCCCATCCCTACCTCCTTGTCTGGCGGGCACACCATCGGCGGCACGCTATCCGGCGATGGTTGAACGGCCTCCGGCGCCCGGAGTGAACGCCGGATGAACGCCGTCCGGCATGTGAACGCCGGTGTGATGTCCTGCAGGGCATCCTCGCTGCCTACACTGCTCGGACGATGGACGCCGATGCCGGTCCTCGTGCTGGCGGTGGGCGTGGTCGGCGGTCGCGTCGTCGTCGCCCTCGTGCTCCTGCGCCGGAGCGGGAACGCGGTCGAGCGGGCGCCGCTCGCCCGACGCGCGGCCGCAGACCGACGAACGAGATGCGGACGCGAGCTCGCGGCCGTCCGAGCAGAGCGCCCGGCGTCGGCGGACCTCGCGCTCGCTTCGATGGAGGACGGCGTCCTGCTGTTCGGGCCCGGACGGCGCGACGCAGCCTCGCCAACCCGGCCGTCGAAGGCGCAGCTCGGGCGTCCGGCCCGCCTCCGGCAGGCGCTGCTCCCGCCTCGGCCTTCGGCAGCCTCGACGGAGCGGGCCGCCGCGGACGCGAGGCCGTCTCGTCGGTCGAGGTCGAGACCGGCGCCCCGACCCGAACGCTCCGGCGGCTTCGCCGCCCCGCGCCAGGACGGCTCGGTCGTGCTGGTGATCCGCGACATCACCGGAGACCCGGCGGCTCGGATCAGGTGCGGCCGCGACTTCGTGGCCAACGCCGTCGCACGAGCTGAAGACGCCCGCCGGCCTCGATCCAGGCCGCGGCCGAGACGATCCGGACGGCCGCCGCCGAGGACCCTCGGTGATCCCCGCACTTCGCCTCCCAGCTCGAGCGCGAGGCCGCGCGGCTGTCTCGCGCATCGTCTCGGACCTGCTCGACCTGTCCCGGCTCGAGTCCGGGCAGCGTGCTGGAGCGAGACGGTGCGCGCTCGAGGCGATCGTCCGCGACGAGGGCGAGCGGTTCGAGGAGCCGGCCGCCGAGGCGGGCGTCGGGCTCTCGGTCATGGCCGCGCGGCCGTGCCTCGCGTCCGCGGCTCGGCGCCGGGACCCTGGCGCTGCTGGTGCGCAACCTGGTGGACAACGCGATCCGCTACACGGCCCCGGGTGGCAAGGTGCAGGTCGAGCTCACGACGCGACGACGGCGAGGTCGTCCTCGCGATCGCCGACACCGGGCTCGGCATCCCGAACCGAGACCTGCCCCGGATCTTCGAGACGCTTCTACCGGGTCGACCGCGCCGGTCGTCGCCGAGACCGGAGGGCACCGGGCTCGGCCTGTCGATCGTCAGGCACGTCGCCGAGAACCACGGCGGACGCGTCGATCGTGACGAGCGAGCTCGGGCGGGGACGCGGTTCGAGGTGCGGCTGCCGGCGTCGCCCTGACCGGTTCGCGTATCGGGATCGCGGCGAGAGGGCGCAGGTACGCTTCACGCCGCATGAGCGACGCTGCTGTTGGTTCGGCACGGTCACACCGACACCGGCCGGCAAGCGCCTGACCGGATGGCACGCCCGGCGTCCACCTGAACGATCGGGGCGGACCGAGGCCGAGCGCCTCGTCGAGCGCCTCGACGGGGTGCGGCTCGACGCGATCGTGCTCGAGCCTGCTCGAACGCTGCCGCGAGACCGCCGCACCGCTCGCGAAGGCGCCGCCGGCTCGGCGTGCACAGTCCGGCGCGCGGCTCATCGAGCACCGGGTACGGCGAGTGGACCGGGCGGTCGATCTCGCAGCTGCGCAAGGACCAGGCTGCTGGCGGACCGTCGATGCAGGCATCCCTCGGACGCCGCGCTTCCCCGGCGGCGAGAGCCTGCTCGAGGTGCAAGCGCGGGCGGTCGACGCGGCGCTCGACCGCGCCGGGACCACCGCAAGGGCATCGGTCGTCAGTCGTGTCGCATGCCGATCCTGATCCGGCTGCGTGATCGGCCCACGTCGGCCGGCGCGCCACCCCGACCACCTGCATCGTCTGGTGCGTCGACACCGGCTCGATCAGCGACGTCGCGCTCCGGCGACGGCATGCCGCGGCTCGCTGACCGGTGAACGACACCGGCGACCTGGCCGTGCTGCGGTCGGGCTCGAGGAAGGTGGGAGGATAGGCCCGTGGATCTCGGAGCGCGTCGACCGGCATCACGGCGGGGCCGTCGGCGAGCCGGGCGAGCGCACGTTCTTCCTGCAGGCCCGCGAGGGGCGACCGCTCGAGTCACGATCCTGGTCGAGGAAGGAGCAGGTCGAGCTCCTCGGGAACCTCGATCCTGGAGATCCTGCGCCACCGTCGGGACGCGAGACCGGCGAGAGGTCCGCCGAGCGACGAGCTCGGGCTGGAGCCGCCACTCGAGACCCCTCTGGCGCGCAGGACGGCCTGTCGATCGGGTACGCGGAGGAGCGCGACCTGATGCTGCTCGAGATCGAGGGCTCATCGAGCAGGACGAGCCAAGGAGGAGGCAGGCGAGCGAGCCGGAGGGCGACAGAGGCGCCCGCCGCCGAGGACGAGGGGCCCCGAGCCCGAGCGCGTCCGCCTCTGGGCGACCCGCGAGCAGATGCTGTCGCGCTCGCGCGGCACGGCGCCGCGGTCGCGGAGCGCGGCACGGCCGGGTGCCGCTACTGCGGCAACCCGATCAGTCCACAGGGGCACATGTGTCCCGCGATGAACGGCCACCGGGAGAGCGCGGAGCCGGTGACCCGCGGGCGAGCCGCAGAGCGGCGAGCCGTCGGATCGGCGGACCCAGGACGCCGACGCCGCAGCGGGACCGCGACGACGCGCGACGGCGACTCGCGCTCCTGGAGCGGGGGCACGCTCGAGATCCTCGGCCTGCTCCCCGCGCCTCGAACTTCACCTTCCTCGCGCGCGTGCGCGACGACCAGGATCAGATGCTCGCGGTCTACAAACCCGCGGTCGGGCGAGGCGCCGCTCATGGGACTTCGAGGAGGACGCTCGCCGCGCGGGAGGTCGCCGCGTACGTGGTCGCGGACGGGCTCGGATGGCCGTGGTCCCCCGACCGTCACCGCGCGAGGGCCCGCAGGGACCGGGTTCGGTGCAGCGGTTCGTGGCCTTCGACCCGAGCCAGCACTACCTCACGATGCGGCGCGACCGCGCGGACGGAGTTCCGCAGGATCGCGCTGTTCGACGATCGTCGCCAATTCAACGCCGACCGCGAGTCCGGCCACTGCCTGCTCGCCGAGGACGGGCGGGTGCTTGCGAATCGTCGACCACGGCGTGACCTTCCACGTCCCCAGGCCAAGCTCCGGACGGTGATCTGGGACTTCGTGGACGAGCCGATCCCCGAGCACGCTGCTCGAGGGCCTGCGCGGCGCTCGAGGAGCCGAGACCACAACCAGCGCCGGGCCGTTCCGCGAGCGCCTCCAGACCCTGCTCACGCCCGCCGAGATCGACGCCACCGCTCGGCGCGTCGGCGACCTCCTGCGCTCGGGCAGGTTCCCACGAACCCGGTCCCGGGCGCCCGTACCTGGCGAGCCGGCCGTGTGTGCGGCTCCGGGCGGTTCGCGTCTCGCGAGGTCCGCGCGCCTCGTCCGTTGTTCGCCGGGATGACGCTGCCACCGTTCCAGCGACTGCTCGACGACCCACCGCACCGACGTCTACCGGTTCCTGGTGGCCGCCGTCGGCCGGCAGGCCACGCGGGCGAACTGCTTCCGGGAGACGATTCCTGTCGGCGCTGCGGGCGTACCCGCGCCTGCGCGACGCGAGCAACGCTCCGCGGATGGCTGTTCACGATGCGCGACCCGCAAGACGTTGGATCGCTGGCGGGGCGAGCGACGACGACCGATCGCCGTCGAGCGGCTGCCCGAACGGGCCCGCGCCCGAACCGCCCGACGGCGACCCGGAGCTCTGGACGGCGGTCGGCACGCTTCCCCCGATGCAGCGGGCCGCGGTGATCCACCGGTACGTGCTCGACCTCTCGTACAACGAGATCGCGGACGCGCTCAGGGATCTCCGAGGACGCCGCCAGGGCCAACGCGTACGAGGGCCGAAGGAAGCTCCGGTCGACGCGGGAGGTCACCGCATGAAGCCACAGACGGGATGGGACGAGGGGTTCGAGGAGGCCTCGCGCCGGGCGGCCGCGACCACCCTGGAGGTGGCCCGGCGGCGAGGGCTCGTCGACATCGGAGTACACGACCGTGGACACGCCGGTCGGCACCTTGTTCGTGGCCAGCACGGGCAAGGGACTGGTCCGGCTCGCGTTCCCGGAGGAGCCGTTCGACCACGTGCTGGAGGGCGTCGCCGGGTGCTGCTGTCCCCGGCTGCTCGAGGACTAGGCGCACCGACGCCGCCCGGCGGCAGCAATCGAGGCGTCACTTCCAGGGCGGGATCCACCACGGTTCCGGACCCCGCTGGACTGGTCGCTCGCACGCCGCCGGGGTTCTACACAAGCGCGTGCTCGAGGCGACGGCGGCATGATCCGTTCGGCTCGGTCTCGACGTACCTGGAGACGTGGCCAAGCGCGCGGGGAGCTGCCGGCCCGGCGGCGAGCTGGCGCGCTGCGCGCCGATCCCGATTGTCGTCGTGCCGTGCCACCGCGTGGTGCCCTCGGGCGGCGGGGTCACGGCAAAAAATGCGGCGGGCAGGAGTGGCGCAAAGGAGTTCCTGCTGGACCTGGAGGGTGCGCTCACGCGCAGCCTAGGGTCCTTTGCGGGCCCGGAGGCTTGCATTTTCGACGTACTGCCGGTGTTCCGAGGACCTGAGGGGTCGGCTCGGACGCGGCGAGCGGCGCCCACGCCGGTCTCGGCGACGCGAACGCCTGACGCTACCGGCGATCGCGGGAGAAGATGGTCCGCGTGGCACCGACCCGAACCCTCGCCGCCCTGCTCTCGCTCGGCCTGCTGAGCGCGGCCTGCTCCTCCGACGACCCGCCGCCGCCCGCGGGCCTCGACCGGGAACAGCTCGGGCATGGTCGCCGTCGCGGCGAGCGTCGACCTGCACGAAGGACCCGCAGCGGGTGGACCTGGGGCTCGTGATGCCCGACAACAGCTTCGTGAGCTTCGGGACCGTGGACGTCGCGTTCTCGCTGGTCGGGACCGGGGCGCCGCGCAGGCCGATGACGGCCACCGCGACCTTCGTCCCGACGTTCAGGACGCCCGAGCGCTCGGACCGGACCCGTCGTTGACCCAGCCGCAGCGAGGGCCGCGGCGTCATCACGAGGCGACCGACGTCGTGTTCGACACCGCGGGCGTCTGGGTGGCGGAGGTCACCGCCGACGTGAAGGGGCTCGGGCCGCAGACGGCGCAGGCGTCGTTCGCCGTGCAGGAGCAACCAGTCGCTGCCCGCCCCGGGCGACCGGGCGCAGCCGACGGAGAACCTCACGGTGGATTCGAAGGGCGTCCCGCTCGCGGCGATGCGATTCTCGCGCCGCGTCCGAGGGCTCGAGTCCCGATCCCGAGCTCCACGAGTGGACGATCGCCCGGGCGATCGCGGAGGGCAGGCCGGCGCTCGTGGTGTTCGCGACGCCCGCGTTCTGCATCAGCCGGTTCTGCGGCCCGGTCAGCCGAGATGGTCGAGGATCTCTCCCGCCGGTACGCCGACCGGGCCGTGTTCATCCACATCGAGATCTGGAAGGACTTACACAAGCAGGTCCTGAACCAGGCCGCGCTGGACTGGCTCAGCTGCCGAACGGCGACCCTGACCGAGCCGTGGCTGTTCCTGATCGGTGCCGACGGCGCACGATCGCGGACCGATGGAGCTCGTGTGGAGCGAGTCGGAGGTCCAGACCGAGCTCGAGGCGCTCCCGCCGATGCGCGGGTAGCCGCCGATCTCCGAGCCACACCGACGTACCGCGCGAAGCACCCGTAGGATGAGTGCCATGGCCGAGGACCACCTGCCCTCCCCTCCACGCGCCCACGATCGAGGTGTGCTACCGGCACCCCAACGTGCCGACGCGCGTGCACTGCACCCGGTGCGAGCGCCCGATCAGCCCGGACTGCATGATCCCCGCGCCGGTCGGGTTCCAGTTGCCCCGAGTGCGTAGGAGGCCCGTCGCGAGTTCCGCAGGGCCGGGACGGCCGCTGCGGGGTGGGATCAGCGTCACCAAGGCCCTGCTCGTCGCGATCGCGATCCCGTTCGTGATCGAGGTCGTCCTCGGCGGGCCGCAGGCGTTGTTCAACCCGAGCGCGGAAGCTCCTGTTTCGACCTGGGGGCGATGCAGCCGATCGCGGTCGCCGAGCGGCGCAGTTCTGGCGGCTGTTCACGGCGATGTTCCTCCACGCCGGCCTGTTGCACGCGGCGCTGAACGCGTACTTCTTCTTCCTGTTCGGCCGCATGGTCGAGTCGGTCTGCGGAAGACGCTGGATGCTGCTGATCTACCTGGTGGGGGGTTCCTCGCGAGCGTCGCCTCCTACGCGTTCGGACCGGTCACGACGCTCGCGGTCGGGGCGTCCGGCGCGATCGCCGCGGTGTTCGGCGCCTTCATCGCCTACAACTACCGGCGCAGGAACAGCGCCGCGAACGCGGCCAACCTGCGGATGGCGCTGACCGTGATCGTGCTGAACGCGGCTGATCGCCGTGGCCCACAGCTCGATCGACTGGCGCGCCCACGTGGGCGGCCTGGTCGCCGGGCTCGCGCTGGAGCTCCCTGGCGGACAGCTCGGTTCCCGCCCGGCAGCGCGCGATCGTGCGGTTCGCGGGCGTCGCCACGCTCGCCGCGGTCGGGGTGGCCATCGTCGTGTGGAGGACCGCCGACCTGCGGGCGATGCCGGGAACTTCGATCGAGCCGTCGCGCAGGTGTTCGCCTTCTTCAGACTGACCGAACCACGCTCAGCCCTTGCGGTCCGCGATGCCGTGAACGCCGCCGCCCCGCGTCCCGACCCAGATCATGTCCTCGAGCACCGAGGGCGTCGATTCGATGCACGAGCCGAGCGAGAGCGACCAGAAGCTCGGGCGGTTCGCGCAGACGGTTTCGAGATGTCGAACGCGTGCGGGGTCCCCCGCAGTCGCCCTGCAGCAACGCGTCGTCGATCGGGACCGGCGAGGACCACGTCGGGCCCGCCAGGTGGATCCGCCAGCGTTCGTCACCCGATCCGGCGTTCGAGCCCGATCAGGTCCCCGTAGTTGGTGGCGACGTAGATCATCCTGCCAGTACAGCGCCGGGGTGGCCCACACCCGCTGGCGCCTCGGCTCCGAGCTCGGGGATCGCGAACGACCACACGAGGGGATCGTTCGGGTGCCGGGGGTCGAAGCTTCATCAGCTGGCCCACCTCGCGGGCCCGGGCCGTCGAACCGCTCGAGCTCGCTCGCCACGTACAGGAACCCGCTCTGGTCGATCACGACGCTCGCGTCCGTGTCCTCGCCGATCCAGAACCGGAAGACCCGCTCGCGCCCTGGACCCGCCGCGGAGGACGCGGGAGATGTCCCACCCCTGGACGAGCCCACCCGAGTTCGCGAAGTACACGATCCCGTCGCGGAACGCGACCGAGGTTCTCGATCGGAGACGTTCGAGTCAGGGCAGGCGCCGCGAGCAGCTCGGCGTCGAACCCCGGCACCGTCAGGACGACCTTCGGGCGGACCGTGACCAGGCCCCGGTCGTCGTAGCCGCGGTGCAGCCTGATCACGTAGAACCAGGAGTTCTCGCCCCTCGAGCAGGTAGTCGCCGACCACCAGCGGGGCGCCGTCCCAGTCGTCGTTCCAGACCGGGTTCGGGACGCTCGTCTCGGCGTTCAGGTCCCACAGGACCGTGGGCTCGGGTCGATCGAGGCGCGATCACCCGGAACAGGTTGTCGCGCGACCCCGCGTAGTACAGGGGGAACCCGTCGGGGATCGCTGGTCGCCGATCCCTTGGCCAGGTCGCCCGTCTGCAGGGCCGGGCGCACCGGCTCGCCGGTCTTCCCGTTCAGGAAGTGGTACGCGCCGTCGTACGCGTTGATCCGGACCTCGATCTTCCCGTTCCGGCCGACGATCACGTTGGGCTGGCCGGTCCAGCCGGTGCCGCACCATTCGCGTTCGCCGTGCTGGTCCGTCGAGGTCGAGCACAGGCTCCCCTCCGCCGGGTAGCGCCAGATGACCCTGGGATGCATCGGCACCGGCCCGGACCCGTAATAGGTGCGGGTCTGGTTGCCACGGAACGTCGTGATGCCCTCGAACTCGGTGTTCGCGGGTTCGGGGCTCGGTGCCGCGGTCGGGGTGGGTGGTGCGGAGGTCGTCGGGGCGGCCGTCGGGCTCGGGATCGTCACGCTCGGTGGCGGCGCGGCGACTGCGTCCTGGGACGGTGCGGGCCACAGCTCCAGGCGCCAGGCGACGAGGGCGCCCACCGCCACCACGAGGATCGCGGCGGCCAGGACGAACGGGATGCGCGGACGGGCCGCGTTGCCGAGCCCGGCGGCGCTGGGACATCCGCCGCATCATCCCACGCAGCGGATCGGGTCTAGACCGGCCCCTTCGAGGCGGGGTACGAACCCAGCACCTTCAGCATCGACGTGTGGACCTTCACCTCGTCGAGCGCCGCCGCGACGTGCTCGTCCTCCACGGAGCCGTCGAGGTCGATGTAGAAGACGTACTCGAACGGCGCGCCGCGCCGGGGACGCGACTCGAGCTTGGTGAGGTTCACGCCCCGGTCGGCGAGCGGCTGGAGCGAGCGGAACAGCGAGCCGGGACGGTCGTCGCCCGCCATCACCAGCGAGGTCTTGTTCGCGAGGCCCAGTCCGGCGTCGCGGGTCCCGATCACGCCGAACTTCGTGAAGTTGTCCGGGTACGTCTGGATGTGCTCGGCCAGGACGATCAGGCCGAGGTTCGCGCCGGCATCGCACGCTCGCGATCGCGGCCTCGTCGTAGGCTCCGCGCTCGGCGACCAGCCGGGCGCCTCCCGCCGTGTCGTGGACCGGGACCGGGTCGATGTGGTGCGTCGTCAGGAACTCCTCGCACTGCGCGAGCGCCTGCCAGTGCGAGTACGCCCGCCGGACACCCTCGAGCCGTGCCCCCGTCGGACCGAGCAGGGCGTGATCCACGCGCAGGACCACCTCCCCACCACCTTGACCAGGCTCGAGCGCAGGAGCAGGTCGTAGCTCTCGTTCACCGAGCCCGCCTGCGAGTTCTCGACCGGGACGACGCCGAGAAGTCCGCCTCGCCGCTCGTCACGCGCGCGAGAACGTGAGCCGGATCGTCTCGCAGGCGAGCGGCTCCGCGTCGGAGAACAACACCTTGACCGCGCGTTCGCTATACGCGCCGGGCTCTCCTCCTGATAGGCGACCTTCGGCATGCGCGGAAGCCCTAGCAGTGGGCCTGCTGCAGCCCGACTCAGCTACGAGAAGTCCGCACCTCAGCCGATCCGGATCGGCCCCAGCCCGGATGCACGGGCCAGCGCCTGGACGCGGTTGCTGACGCCGAGCTTGCGGTAGGCGTTGCCGAGATGGGTCTCGACCGTCCTCGGCGAGCACGAGGCGCCTCGCGATCTGGCCGACCGTGAAGCCGCCAGCCGCCTGCTCAAGGACCTCGATCTCTCGCGCCGACAGGTTGGCTGATGCCGCGTCCTGCTCACGCGCATGCCTCGCTCGGCGGCCGAGCTCGGCGACGGCTCCTCGCATCTGGGCCTGCGTGAAGACGCGTCCGCCCCCGGCGACCCGGCTCAGAGCGTCGGCGATCGCCCGATCCCGGAGGCCTTCTCGAGGTACCCCTCCACGCCGACGAGGACGCTCTCGAAGAGAGCCTCCTCGTCGGAGTTCGAGCCGTCAGGACCAGGATCCGGACGGGGAGGCCCTCCTCGCGGATGGCGCGGGCCAGATCGAGGCCCTGGAGCTCGCCCGGGAGCGAGAATCCAGCAGGATCGCGTCCGGCGCGAGCTCCCTGCACGCCTCGAGCGCGGACGACCCGTCCTCCATCTCGGCCACCATCTCCAGGCCTGGCGTCTGCTCACAGGCGATCCTGATGATGCTGCGGAGCAACGGGTGATCCTCGACGACGAGGACACGGGCCGGCGCGCCCGTGGAGGTCGGAGTTCGGGCGTTCGACGGGCGAAGGTACCGTGGCCATCGAACCGGGGCGGTTGGTCGGTGCGAGGCCGTGACGCCACGCCAGCGTGACGGCCTCGATCGTCGAATGCACTCCGAGCTCGACGAGGATGCTCTTGACGTGGCTGTGGACGGTGAAGACGTGCTGATGCCGAGTGACTCGGCGATCCGCGCGGCGGTCTCGCCGGCCGCGAGGGCCTGAAGCACCTGCGTCTCTCGCGGCGTCAGGCGAGCAAGCCGGTGCCCACCCAGGCTCCCCGGAGTTGTCCCAGGAAGGACGCCAGGTCGCTCGCGGGCATGACGATCTCGCCGGCGGCCGCTCGCCCGGACGACATCTAGTTACCTCTTCCACCGCTCGCGATTTCGGCACGTAGCCGCAGGCACCGGCCGACAGCGCCTCCGCGATCGCGTCGGGGCGTTCGACGCCGGTGAGCAGCACCACCTTCGTGTCCGGCGCGGCGTCCAGGATCCGGCGAGTGGCCTCGATCCCGTCGATCCCCGGCATGTCGAGATCCATCAGCACGACGTTCGGCTCCTCCCCGAGGAGCGCCATCGCCTCATCGGCATCGCGCGCCGAACCCACCAGCCGGACGTCGGGCTGGCGCCCAAGGAACAGCTCGAGCGCTTCCGAGAAGACCTCGTGGTCGTCGACCACGAGGACACGGGTGATCTGCGAGGGCTTGTCCATGTGCTCGCGCTATCCATCGGCAGCAAGGCGCCGCGGTTTGAGGATCAACCGGCTATGGCCGCTGGCGCGGTCCGACCTCCGCGAAGCGATACCGGTGACCTCTGCCTGCTCACGGGGAGAGCCTCCTTCCACGACGACGCTGGTGGGAACTACTCCTCGCTCGCGTGTGTCTCCTCCACGTTCTCGCCGGCCTCCGTGCGGTCGGCCGCCTGACCGGCGGTCTGCGTGGCGCCCGCCGTCACGTCCGGCAGGAACACGCGGAACGAGGCGCCACCACCCTCACGCTCCTCGACCCAGGCCCTGCCGGCGTGGACCTCCGCAAGCCTTTGCAGAACCGCCAGGCCGGTCGACGTCCCGCCCCGGCCGGCACCGTCCATCTGCTCTTCTGATGAGGACGTCGGTGCGATGCGCCGCTCCTCGGGAACGTCGGCGCCGGTGTCGTCGACGGCGATGACGGCACCCTCGGGGTCGCTCGACACCGAGATCCACACGGGACTGCCCGACGACGTTCGCCCGTTCGCGTTGTTCAGGAGGGTGTCGACCATCTCCTCGACCATGAACGGGTCGACCGGCACCACGACCTTCTCGGCCTCCACGTGGACGCTACGGTTCGCCAGATCCGGCGAGTCCTCCGACCACCCGGCGCACCAGGGCCTGAAGGTCGGTGCGACGGCGATTCAGCTTCAGGGTCCCGTCGGCGAGCCTGTCGATCTCCAGGAGGACGCCGACCATGCGATCGAGCTTGCGTGCATTGGCTCCCGAGCTGTCGCACCAACTCCCGGCCGTCACCAGACTCGGGATCGTTGTGCTGAAGCGCCAAGCTGACACCGAGGATCGACGTCAGCGGCCGGCGCACCTGCGTCGCCAACCCATCCTTGAGGGCGCTTCGCTCCTTGTCTGCGACAGCGCCGATCGGCAGGTCGGTCTTCGCCACCGTGAGTCGCACCTTCAGCTCGTTGAGCTGCTCTTCCACGACCTCGACCCGCTCGCTGGCAGCCCGGAACCGTTCGTCGCTCAGGCGCGCTCGTTCCTCGGCACCAACCAACTCCCCTCGTGCCTGTTGCAGCTGCTCGAGAAGCTCCGCGTTCTTCGCGGCGGTCTGGAGCCGACCCATCCTCCACCGCTTGCGAGCGCATCTCGCCCTGCTTGACCTTGGTCTCGGCGACCAGCGCCGCGGCGGGTTGCCTGGTTCGCCTCTTCCTCCGCGACCCGCATGCGCCTGGTGGCCTCCCCGGCCTTCTCCTCGGCATCCCGCTTCCGGAGGTCCGCCTGCTGCGCATCGGTCTGCGCGGTCTCGCAGGCGTGCAGTGGCCTCGGCGAGTCGCTCCTCCGCGGCGTGGAGGCGCGGGGTGAGCTTTCCGACCTGCTCCTCCGCGGCCTGTGCACGGATCTCCGTCTGTTTGCCCTCGGTCTCGACCGCGAGGAGCCGCGCAGCGGTGGCGGTCGCCTCCTCCTCCTCGACCTCGAGGCGTTGGCTGAGTTGTGAGACATCATCCTCCGCGGCCCGGAGCCGCTCGGTGAGCTGTTCGATCCTGGTCGGCGGCAGTCCCCGCCCGCTCGTCGGCCCTCCTGGCCTGGTCCTCGGCGACCTCGATGAGCTGGTTGGCCTGCAGGGCCTGGTCGTCGGCGGCCTGGCTGAGCCGATCGACCTCTTCCTCCGCGGCCCGGAGCCGCTCGGTGGCCTGCGATGCCTCCGCCTGGGCGGCTTGCAGGCGCTCGTTGAGCGGTCCGATCTGCTCCTCCGCGTCCCGGGAGCGCTCGTCGGCCTTCCTGGCCTGGTCCTCGGCGACCTGGATGAGCTCGCTCGCCTGAAGGGATTGCTCGTTCGCGGCCTCGACGAGCTGGGTGAACTGTGCGACATCTTCCTCCGCGGCCCGGAGCCGCTCGCTGAGCTGTTCGATCTGCTCCTCGGCGGCCCGGGTGCGCTCGTCGGCCTTGCTGGCCTGGTCCTCGGCGATCTGGATGAGCTGGTTGGCCTGCAGGGCCTGCTCGTTCGCGGCCTCGACGAGCTCGGTGAGCTGTCCGATCTGCTCCTCCGCGTCCCGCGTGCGCTCGTCGGCCTTGCGTGCCTGGTCCTCGGCGATCTGGATGAGCTCGTTGGCCTGCAGCGCCTGCTCGTCGGCGGCCTGGGTGAGCTGTCCGATCTGCTCCTCGGCGTGCCGGGTGCGCTCGTCGGCCTTCCTGGCCTGGTCCTCGGCGAGCTGGATGAGCTCGTTGGCCTGCAGCGCCTGCTCGTCGGCCGCCTGGGTGAGCCGAGCGACCTCTTCCTCCTCGGCCCGCAGCCGCTCGGTGACCTGCGAGGTCTCCGCCTGCGCGGTGTGCAGGCGCTCGGTGAGCTGTCCGATCTGCTCCTCGACGGCACGGGTGCGCTCGTCCGCGTTCCTGGCCTGGTCCTCGGCGAGCTGGATGAGCTCGTTGGCCTGCACGTGGCCCGCTCGTCATGGCCTGCGAGCCGAGCGACCTCTTCCTCCTCAGCCCGCAGCCGCTCGGTGACCGCGAGGTACCTCTTCCTCCTCGGCCCGCAGCCGCTCGGTGACCTGCGAGGTCTCCGCTTGCGCGGCTTGTAGCCGCTCGGTGAGCGATCCGATCTGCTCCTCCGCGTCCCGCGTGCGCTCGTCGGCCTTGCGTGCCTGGTCCTCGGCGACCTGGATGAGCTCGCTGGCCTCCTTGACGTGCTCGTCGGCGGCCTGAAGGCGCTCGGTCAGCTGCCTGATCTGCTCCTCGGCGTGCCGGGTGCGCTCGTCGGCCTTGCGTGCCTGGTCCTCGGCGAGCTGGATGAGCTCGTTGGCCTGCATGGCCTGCTCGTCGGCGGCCTGGGTGAGCCGAGCGACCTCTTCCTCCTCGGCCCGCAGCCGCTCGGTGACCTGCGAGGTCTCCGCTTGCGCGGCTTGTAGCCGCTCGGTGAAGCGATCCGATCTGCTCCTCCGCGTCCCGCGTGCGCTCGTCGGCCTTGCGTGCCTGGTCCTCGGCGACCTGGATGAGCTCGCTGGCCTCCTTGACGTGCTCGTCGGCGGCCTGAAGGCGCTCGGTCAGCTGCCTGATCTGCTCCTCGGCGTGCCGGGTGCGATCGTCGGCCTTCCTGATCTGGCCCTCGGCGGCCTGGATGAGCTCGTTGGCCTGAAGGGTTTGCTCCTCCGCCTGTGTCGCTCGAAGCTCTGCCTGCCTGACTCGCTCCCTGGCTCCGCTCGCGTCATCCTCCGCCGCCTCGAGAAGCTCGGCGGCCTCCGTCGCTTGTGCGAGAGCTGCCTGGGTGCGCACCTCGGCCTGCCTCGCCTGTTCCTCGGCGGCCCGGGCCCGCCCCTCGGCCTTGTTGGCCTGGTCCTCGGCGACCTGGACGAGCCCGTTAGCCTGCAGGGCTTGCTCCTCGGCGGCCTGGGCGCGATGGGCGAGCTGTCCCGCCTGCTCTTCGGCGGTCTGGGCGCGATGGGTGAGCTGTCCCACCTGCTCCTCGGCGGCCCGGGCACGCTCGTCCGCCTTCCCTGCCTGGTCCTCGGCGACCTGTATGAGTTCGCTGGCCTGCAGGATCTGCTCGTCCAACCCCTGAGCGTGAAGCTCGGCCTTGCTCGCCCGATCCTCGGCGGTCTGCGCCCGGTTCTCGGCCTGGCCGGCCTGCTCCGTGGCTCGTCGCTCGGCGTGTCTGAGCTCCTCTGCCTGCTGATGCGCTGCCTCCAGACGCCCGACCGCCTCTTGGGCCTGGTCCTCCGCGGTCTGCGCGCGGACCTCGGCCACCCTCATCCGGTCCTCGGCGAGCTTGGACTTTTCCTCCGCGGCCTTGATCAGCTTGGCGGTCTCCCTGACCTGGTCCTCAGCCGTCATCGCTCGGAGCTCGGCCTGCCTGGCCCGCTCCACCGCCTCCCGTGCGCGGAGCTCCGCTTGCTTGGCCTGTTCGTCCTCACGAGCCAACAGCCGCTCGGCGGCTCGCTTCAACTCCCCGGCGGCGTGTGAAACTGCGGCACCGGCGGGCACGGTGGGAGCGTCCGTCTGACCTTCGGTCTCGATCTCAGTCATGTCGCCCATCGTCTCCTCGCCTATCGCTCTGCACTCGGGGCGGAGGGAGCCTCGTGAAGCTCGGCCTCCTGCTTCTTGAGCCGAAGCTCGGCCTGCTTGGCCCTGTTCTTGAACTCCTCACGCCGCTGCCGCATCTCCTGCGTCTGGGCATCGCCCCGCGGGCCATGTCTCCGGAACATGTCTCGGAACTCCTCGGGCCACTGCCCCATCGACTCCTGGGACTCGACATGGGCCTCGAGGGCCTCGACCTGATCCACGGCTTCGTCATCCACCGCTTCGTCCGCTTGCTCATCGACCGCTTCGTCGAGATCAGCATCGAGAGCCTGGAGATCCTCTTCCGAGGTGAGAGCGCGTTCCTTCGCCGGCAACGGTTCCGCCGACGGTTGCGCTTCGGCCTCGATCTCCGCCTCTTCCTGGACCGGCCGGTCCCGGCCTTCGGGGGCGCTGATCTGACTTCCCGCGTCCCGGTCGGACTCCTGACCGAAGACCTCTGCATAGGTGGGAACACCCTTCTCGGTGGGCGGCTGTTCCGCCGGCTGTTGCCCTTGGGCCTTCATCTCCGCGCCTTCGTCGTTCTCCTGCGGCTCATCGATCGGTGTCCGTGCATCGTCTTCTTGCGCGCGCACGGGCCACTTCGATGAGACGAACGTGAAGCCGAGGACAACAGAGAGACCACCAGTCCGACGGCCGACACCAGACGAAGCGTGCTCCAGAGGTCGCTGGTCTGAGCCACCACGACGGCGAAAGGCTGGTCGACCTCCACGATCGCGACCGCGCCGGCGGCGCCCTCGGAGACCGGTGTAAACGTCTGCACGGTGCCGCCGAGGACGCGCGTCGAGCCCGATCCCTCTGCGATCCCGTGATCGGGGACCGCATCTCCGGAGGGGTGCTGCCTACGAGCGACTTCTTCAACGAAAGAGGATCCAGACCGCGTGAGGACCAGATCGTCACGCCGGCGACGGATCCCTCCGACGAGTCGGACCTACGGATCTTGCCGGCGACTTCGTCGTAGCTCGAACCCGTGATCGGTTTGGTCAGTTGCTTGCCGGTCAGGCCGGCCCGTCGCGAGGTGCGATTCCTCGCGCGCCCGCTCGGCCACGTTGTCGAGGGCCGCGTCACGTTCGGAGTGCGCCATGATCGCGGACACGGCGAAGCCGAGGGCGAACAGCAACGACAGGATCGCCCACAGCGACCGTCGCTTACGCCCGATGATGGATCGAACATCGCTCCCTCGAAGCACTTCCTCGGTTGGCGACCGTCTGATCGCCGATGTCTTCGGTTGGCTCCGAGTCCCGCATCCCCCGCATGCCTATCGCTGCGGATCGGGGCGGACGCGGCCTCGTGGAGCTCGACCTCCCGCTGCTTGACCCGGAGCGCGGCCTCCTCGGCCCTGGCCTTGAACTCCTCGCGGATCCGCCGGAGGTGCTCCTGGGAATCGCCATCGGCGTCGAGGGGATCGACCTGATCGACCGCCTCGTCGACGTCAGCATCGAGATCCTGAACATCCTCTTCAGGCGCGCGGGGAAGACTTCCCTCGTCGAGATCGAGTTCGAGACCGAAGACCTCTTCATAGGTGGGAGCGTGTTCCTCGCCAGGCGGCTGCTCCGCCGGCTGGTGCCCATCGGCCTCACTCTTCGAACCTTCGTCGCCCTCAGCCCGCCGATGGCGTCGGGACGAGATGGACATGACGACGAGAAGCAACAGAGCGATGCCTGCTCCAACCGCCGATACGATCGGGAGGACGCTCCAGATGCCGCCGACCTGGTCGCCCGTGAAGGCGAACCGACCAGACGAAGGCCAGCAGAAAACAGGATGAACAGGATGCGCCCATGGCCACCGCCGATGACGCCCAACGTTTCCCAACATCGTTCCCCCAATAGGTTGGGTTCGATGGTGATATCGGCGCGAGGATGGGGTGTGCGTATCCGCCTAAGGACTATTTATCCGTCCAAATGAGTCCGTCGGACCGGCCGGCGCAGTCACCTGGTCGGCCTACAGAGCGGACGTCAGATCGACCCGCCGCGTGCGACGGGGATGACTGCGCCGCATCACTGATCGCGCTGATCCTACCCGTGCCAAACCCAGCGGACGGATGGGAAAGAGCCGTCTCGAGTCAGGTTGGACGGACTTCGAGCCGAGTAATACAGGTCTGTGCAGTCGAGAGGAACAGGGAGGGACACCCGGTGAGCTTGCGGTTGGACAACGCGACGATCGCCAAGATAGAGGCCGATCGGATCTACGACCTGATACTCCCGGAGGCGGCGGGCAAGGGCAAAGACACGGTCACTGTGCCCCTCTCGTTCCTCCAGAACGATGCTGACGACCGGGAGCAAGCTGGAACGTCTCGCACCGGCCTATGTCACCAGAGCGCTGGAGAAGCTCTCGGCGACGGCGGAGGTCCACCGGTTCAGGAGAAGGCAGTGATCCCGAAGGAGAGTCTCGCATTCATCGCGGCCGCGTTTCGGAAGGCCGCGGAGGCGGCGGAGAGGGCCATCGTGAGTGCGACGCAGGCGCCATCATCACCGAGTCCAGCTGAGGGCCCGGGCAAGCTCGGGCGACGAAGAGCGCGAGCTCGAGGTTCGGCCGGACGCCGACCGAGATCGTCCAGACGGCGGAGACAGCCCCGCCGTGAACGAGACCCCGGCGCAGACACCCGCCCGGTCCGAGGTCACCGCCTGGCCGGTCCAGGGGTCGTCGCGGATCGCCATCCTCACGCAGGGGTGGGGCACCGGGCTGGCCCGGGGTGCGCTGGCCTTCGTAGCGATGGCCGCCCTCGGGCAGGTGGTGGCGTTCGCCGCGAACCTCGCCCGGTCGCCCGGTGAGTCGGCCGCGACGGCCGCCAAGCTGGGCTGGCTCTACTTCGGGTGGTTCCACCACGCCGCCGTCACGACTCGCGTGACCTCGGTCGAAGGGGTGCGGGTGGGCGGCGAAGCCGGCCTCACGGCGAACGTCGGGCTCGCGATGATGCTGGGCACGTTCGTCGCGATCGCGATCCTGTACAGGGGAGGCGCGTCGTGGCGGACGGGGCCGCGGCGGTGCGATGGCCCGAGTCCTCCACGGGATGAAGGTGGCGCCCGCGTATGCGATCCCGCATTCGTCGTGTCAGGGCTCATGAGCATCGACATCCCCATCCCGCGGAACAGGCTGGTGGCCGGGAGCCTCCAGATGCCAGCGTGGGGCCTCTCGTGGTTCGTGCTCCCCTTGCTGATCGCGGCCGCGGCGGGGGCCGCCGGCGGCCTGCGCTCGAGGCGCCACGAGCTGATCTCGCACGATCCGTGGGGGCGCCGGGCCTCCGGGGTCATGGCCGGGGGGCTACGGATGTTCGTCCTCGGCCTGGTGCTCTCGTTCGCCGGGCTCCCTGGTGCTGGCGGCGATCCGCCCGCGCGACCACGACCTACTTCGAGGCGGTCTCCGGGCCACCCACCGATCGGACGACCATGAACATCGCACACCACGTGTTGCTGCTGCCGAACCAGTCGATGTGGGTGCTGGTCCCGGCGATGGGTGGCTGCGACGGCCTCTCCGAGGAGGCGTCTCGGCGACCTTCCTCTGCTACTCGAAGGTCCCCACGACGGTATCGGTGACGCCCGAGGGCCTGAACTCCGACACGCCCGCCGTCAGGCCGACTTCGCGAAGGCGCCGTCCGGCTCGTTGCTGTTCCTCCTGGTGCCCGCGGTGTCCGGTGGTCCTGGGAGGCCGATACGCAGCCAAGAGGCGCGCACGGATCGAAGGGGAGGCCATCGCCTTGGGAGCCGCGGCCGGCGTCTTCTTCGCGGTCCTGGTGGCGTTGGGCTCGTGGCTGGCCTCGGTGTCGGCGGGGCTCGCCTCGCCCGCGGCCGGCATCCCCGCGAATTCCTCGGTCCTGATCGGACCCGCCGTGGGGATGGCCGGGCTCCTGGCGCTCGCATGGGGGTCGTCGGAGGTGCGCTTGGGGGATGGCTGGGAGGCGGGGAGTTCCCAGCCAGGGCGATACCCCTCTCGGCGCCCTCGAGCCTCCTCTCTCGGTGGGCCGAGGATGGCGCCAAACCGGGGCCTGGCTAGGCAGGGGGATGGCCAAAACCGCGGGATGCCTCGAAGGCCGGGAGCCGGAGCAGGCGCAGGCCGTTTGGGTGTGGTGGTCGTCGATCCGCTCGCCGTCGTGCGGGCCGGCCTAGGCGATGCTGATCGGCGACCAGCCGGATATGCAGGTCCTCGCCGAGACTGGGCACAGCCGACGAAGTGCCTCGCGGCCGTGAGGCGGATCCGGCGCTCCCGGCTGGTCGTCCTCGTGGGGCTGGATCTCCCCGGGGAGCGCGATTCGCTGTGGCTGATCGGCACCCTGCGTGAGCGCTACCCGGACGCCACGATCGCTGGCGTCGGGGGCCGGGGCCGATGCCGCGACCATCTCGCGGGGGGCTGTTCCTGGGGGCCGATGGGTACCTGGACAAGGATGTCGATCCCGTCGAGTTCCTCAGGCGATCCGCCAGGCCGCTCGGGGCGAGGCCGTCCTGGCCGGCGCCCCGGTCGACTGGGTGGGCTCCCCTCGCCGACGGCTTCGATCGGACACGGCACATCGAGTCCCGGCTTACTCGACGCGAGCAAGAGGTGTTGAAGGTGGCAGCCGAGGGTCTGACGGCGCGGGAGATCGCGCACGTCACCTCGGCGTTCGTGAGAGGACCGTGACGACGCACCTGGGCCGCATCTACGGCAAGCTCGGTGTCAACAATCGGCTTGGCGCGGTGATCGAGGCGGCGCGATCAGGTCTCGTCATACGGTTGGCTCCTCGGAGAGACGCCTGAAGGTCACGATCGACTCGATGAAGACGGAGGGTCTCGGACCGGGTCATGATGCGCTGCGGGCATAACCCTCGAGGCTGTTGCCGACCAGCCAGGCACCGGGTTCGCCGCGCCCGTCCGCCCCCGTCCTCTGCTTCGACCACCGCGGGCCTGCCGAGGGCTGTTAGGTGTCCATCGAGGGTGGCGGTGAAAGTCCGAAGTCCGGCCACCCTGAGACCTTCCCGCCGACTCGAACGAGCACGTACCCGTCGCGCTCGAACGCCGCTCGCAGGTGGGATCGTTCGTCCTCCCTGACGTCGTGGACTGCGATGTGTCAGGAGACCGTGGCCGGCAGCTCGCGCGTGTTCCCGGTCAGTCGGAGATGCTCGACGCGCTCTAGGACGACGTCCGTGATCGGCCGGTCCCTGGCCCTTCGTCGGGGTCCGAGAGATCGCCTCGACCACGTCGTAGCCGTCGGTGACCTCTCCGAAGATGGTGTGCTTGCCGGACAACCAATCGGCGGCGGCGACGGTCACGAAGAACTGGCAGCCGTTGGAGTTCGGGTCCGGCGTTGGCCATCGCGAGGAGCCCCGGACGGTCGAACCGCGGCCCGGCGGTGGGGACCTCGTCCTCGAACGTGTAGCCAGGGCCTCCGGTGCCCGTCCCGGTCGGGTCGCCCCCTGGATCGTGAAGTTGCCGATCGCGCGGTGGAAGATCGTCCCCGTCGTAGAGCGGGTCGGTCGCGTGGCTCCCGTCGCGCGGATCGGTCCATCCCTTCGATCCCTGCGCGAGCTCGACGAAGTTGGCGACGGTCTTCGGCGCGTGCTCGGGCATCAACCGGACCGTGAACGAACCCATGGACGTGACGAACGTGGCGTCGGTCATGCTGTGCCGGCCTCCCCAAGGCGTACGGAGCGGGCAGTCTACCCGCCGATGCGGGACCGTCGGAGCCAGGGGAGCGCGGACGGCACGAAGTGGACATCGTCGTAGCGATCGGACGACCAGGGCGCGAGGGGGCGCCATCGAGGCTTCGCCAGCTGGACCAGGGCGCGGTCGTAGTTGACGCGCCAACCCGCGAAGTCCCGCCAGCACTGGTCGCGATCGGGCCGAACCGGGACGCCGGAGGCCTGGAGCCGGTCGGCCGCGGCGTCGAACTCCTCGCGCGTGATCGAGATCGGGTCGCCGGGCTGCGGATCGTGGTCGACCGGGATGTTGAAGAACTCTGCGAGTGCCGCAGGCAGAGGTACTCCGACCGGATCGTGAACTCGGGTTCGGGCTGGCGGGGGTGTCCACCGTCGAGGCGAACAGGGACGCCCCGTCAAGGATGGCTCCGGCGGCCGTGATCCAGGACTGATCCGGGTGGGTGGATCGGAAGAACTACGAGCGCCGGGAACGAGCTGTGGCTCTCGTCCACGTCGGTGAACCAGTCCTCCCACTCGGCCCACAGGGAGCGGAGGTTCTCCAGGCGCCCGACCGTCCAGGCGAGCTCGATCGGTACACGCCGGTCGGCGGCTGGCCGAGCCCTGACCTCGAGCTTGGCCACACCGCGCTCGCGTCGCTGGAACGCCCCGTACAGGCTCGGGAGGTAGGTGATGAACAGCGCGAGGAGCACGAGGCCGACCCCGGCGGCCGTGACCGCCAGAGAAGACGCCAGCGGCGGTCGGTGGATGCGAGAACCCCAGCGTCAGCATCGAGGGAGCCCGCCAGCGTGAGGAGGCCTCGGACGGGCTGACCTCGCCCAGCGCGAAGAACATCGCCGAGTAGCCGAGCAGCAGCAGCGAGAACCAGACCGCGAGCAGCGCGAGCGCAGCGACACACGGCGCGTACAGCGCCATCACCCGGTCCCTCATCGCGTAGTCGTGCCGCTCGCTGGCGCGAAGACGGAAGACCCGCCGGACGAGCACGAACACCGCTCGGGACAGGTGGGCCTGGAGCGCGCGGGGGACCAGGAAGGTCCTCACCAACGAGCGGACCATCGGGCGGGACCAGGGCCAGGCCCGCGAGGAACAGGAGCACCCGGAGGACGATCGCGTTCGGGCGAGCCTACCCTCACACGGCCGTTCCGCCGACCTGCGCCCGCGGCAGCCCGGATCGTGACGGGGGCAGGCACGCGAAGCGCTCGCGCACGTAGGCCGTGGCGCGCCCGTCCCTCTGCGGGCGGTCCCGAAGGAGCGCGACCGCGGCTCATCGGGCGCTCGTCACCGGGGGAGGACACGGCGAGGACATGGTTGGGGAGGAAGCGGTTCGTGGTGACCTCGGCGACGAGGGCCAGGGTCTCCTCCGACGCCGGGGTCGCCGACGGTCGCGCGACCTCCTTGACCGGCGGACAGGTACGTGCCTCGAGCGCCCCGAGCGCATGCCCGAACCCGGACGGCGCCCCCGCCATGGCGTCCCGGACCAGGCGCAGCGCGCCGCGCCCGCCGCCTCGTACGAGGCCTCGCCCGTCAGGTGGGCGAGGCGCAGCGGGACACTCGGCCGAGGCGGGTTGCCGCTCGGGGACGGCGTTGTCCGAGAGGTCCTTCTGACCGGACGACGAGCGCCTCCGCGTCCCGTCCCGTGCCGGGAAGAAACCGCCGCGCCCCTCGTCGTGGAACAGACCGAACCGAGCTCGTCCGCCAGCGACTCGCGCGCTGCTCGAACCACCGGAGCTCGAAGGTCGTCTCGTACAGGATCCAGGCACGCATCCGCCATCGCCGCGTGGTCGTCGGCGAACGCGGGCCGCCCCGCACGCCCGTCGCGCCACGAGCGCAGGAGCCGCCCGGAGCCGTCCCGCAGGTGCGTCGAGGACGAGACTCGGCCGCCCCGACCGCGGCCTCCACGTACCGGCCGTCGCCGAACGCCCGCCCGGCCTCGGCGAAGGCGCGCGCGATCGCCATCCCGTTCCAGGCCGCGAGCACCTTGTCGTCGGTCGCGGGGTGGACCCGTCCCTCGCGGAGCTCGGACAGCCATCGGCCTCGCCGCCTCGAGGTCGCGCTGCGAGCTCGTCGGGCTCGAGCTCGAGCTCGTCGCGCCACCGCCTCGGGCGGCAGTGGCGCACAGCACGTTGGTCCCCTCCCAGTTCCCGTCCGGGCGTCGCGCCGAACGCGGTCGCGACCGCCATCGCACCCACGCTCGACAGAGCTCGTCCCACGACCAGACGAAGAACCGGCCCTCCGACGCCCTCGCTGTCCGCGTCCTGGGACGAGAAGAACCCGCCCTCCGGCATGCGGAGCTCGCGGAGCAGGTACGTCGCAGGTCTGAGTCGGCGACGCGTGCGGTAGCGCGCGTTCCCGGTGACCTGCCACGCGTGCACGTACAGGCGGACGCAGCGGCGCGTTGTCGTAGAGCATCTTCTCGAAGTGCGGGACGAGCCAGCGCTCGTCCGTCGAGTAGCGGTGGAAGCCGCCGCCGAGCTGGTCGTACATCCCGCCACCGGCCATGCCGATCGAGCGTCGTCGTGCACCAGCGTCGAGCGCGTCAGTGCGCCCGCAGTGCATCGCAGCAGGCAGAACTCCAGCGTCATGCGGCTGCGGGAACTTCGGCGCGCCGCCCGAACCCGCCCCAGCTCGGGTCGAACGCTGCGCGCAGCGCCACGAACGCGCGTCACGAGGATGCTCCTCGGTGAGCGGCTCGTCGAGGCGGCCCGAGCGCTCGCTCGCGCTCGCGATCGCCCTCGGCGAGCTGCGTGCTCTGCGTCCTCGAGCCTCGGCGCGCCGGTCGCTCGTAGGCCTCCGGCGATGGCCGTCAGGACCTGGCGGAACGCGCGGAGGCCGTGGCGCGGCCTCGGCGGGAAGTACGTGCCGGCGAAGAACGGCCGCCCGTCGGGCGTCGAGGAACGACGGTCAGCGGCCAGCCGCCGCTGCCGGTCATCGCCTGACGACGGCGTCCATGTAGATCGCGTCGAGGTCCGGGCGCTCCTCGCGGTCGACCTTGATCGAGACGAAGCGCTCGTTCATGAGCGCGGCCGTCTCCGCGTCCTCGAACGACTCGCGCTCCATCACGTGGCACCAGTGGGCAGGCTGCTGTAGCCGATCCGAGGCGAGCAGCGGCTTGTCCTCGCCGCCGCGCGCGCTCGAGCGCCTCCGCGCCCATGGGTACCAGTCCACGCAGGGTTCTCCGCGTGCTGCAGCAGGTACGGGGCTCGTCTCGTTCGCCAAGACGGTTCATGGAGCTGACCACGCAAGTCCTGAGCGGGCGTCAGGGACCAGCAGATCCGTCCTGATCCAGCTGGCGCCAGCGTCGATGCGTCGCTGGGTCGCCGGTGTCCGCCGCCCAAGTCGTGGTTCGGAAAGAAAGGAGATGCGATGCTGTGGCCCGCGCGCTTCCACCGGCGCGCCGACGCCGACCGATAAGACCTGGCATGCGGAAACGCTCGGCCGAGTTCCTGAAGGGTTGCGAGCTGCGCTACATGCGGATCGCCGTCTTCGCCGCGGCGATCGCCGTCGCGGTCGTTCTCGCGCTCGGTGGGCGTGTGTGTGGTGGCCGGCGATCTTCCTGGCTCTCGGGCTCCTGTTCGTCCTGAATCTGCCTCGCGGGGCACGGCCGCGTCCTCGATCCCGAGAACCTCCGAAGCGGGATAGTCGGTGAGGAGGCGGTCGCCGACGCCCTGGCCGTGCTGCCGTCCTCGTACTGGGTCCTGCATGGCGTTCCGACGGGGCACGGGGACGTCGACCACGTCGTCATCGGCCCCACCGGCGTGTTCGCGCTCGAGACGAAGGCCTGGCGCGGATCGTTCTACCGCAAGCGAGGATCAGCTCTATTGCAACGGCAAGCCGGCAGAACAGGTGTTGCGGCAGGCGAGGGGCGCCGCGGGGCAGGTCCGCCGTCTCCTGCTTGAGGCCGGCGTCGACGAGTGGGTCGAGGCGGTGGTGGTCGCGTCGCGGGCCTCACGTCTCACGCTCCCCTAGGCTTCCCGAAGGCCTACGTCGTTTCGATCAACGGCGTCGTGGACCTCATCACGGGCTCGGCGTCGCTGGATCCGCAGCTCCGGAGGTCCTGGCGGCGGTGGCTTGAGCCTGAAGTGGAGCCGGGAGAGAGGACGTCCGAGTGGACCGGGGCGGAACCCCTTCGGCGCCCTGAGCGCCCACCCGAGCTGACCCGCGCCGCGCGGGGCGGGGCGCTCGTGTCCCTCGCGCCGCGGCCTGGGGGCACGAGCCCGTCTCACTGGCTCTCCCTACAGTCCCGAAGAAGAACGTCTCGTAGACCACTGATCGGCGCCGGGCCCCAGGATCGCGATGAACAAGCAGGAGCAGAGCAGGACCATGTGAAGTCGTAGGGGAACAGGGCTTCAGCGGCACCTTCTGGGCTATCTCCTCCCGCTCGCTGACGCCGCTTCTGTCGAGCTCGGTTGACTGAGCCCTGAGCACCTTCGCGACCCCAACGCCGTACTTGTCTGCCTGGATCGTCCGAAAGCACGAGACCCATCCAGTTCCGGGACCCTCCCCGGTCCGGTCGGTGGCATGCCGAAGGGCCTCGGTCCACTGCTCACGCCGATGCTGCATCTCCTGGAGCATCCGGCGATCTCCATCCGACAGCGGTCCGGGAACGTTCTTGGCCGCACCTGGGCGGCGCTGGCGTCGAAAGCCGAGTCCCGCCTCGACGCTGATCGATCAGGAGGTCCATCTGTTGCTCGGGCAACGCCTTTTGCGGATCTCGCTTCTGGCGCTTCGAGGCCTTGGAGGCGAGGCCCGCGCTCTGGGAAGGTGTACCCGGTGAACGCGAAGAACACGGGGATCGCCACCGTGAAGGCTTAAGCGCCCTCGAAGGGCAGCATCGGGGCCACCAGGATGCCGACCACCAGGCCGGCGATGGCGCCGATGATCTTGGAGAACGCCACGATCCGCTCGGCCGTCATGGACGGGGGTTCCCCGCTCCAGCTCGAATCGAGCCGGTTGGTGCGTCCCGTACAGATCAGGGGCGTCGAGACGGGTGATGCGACGAGACCACCTTGCCGGCGAACGGGAAGATGAGCCGCTCAGGGCCGACGTCTTGAGTTGTTCCTGCCGGAGATTCGCGATGCTTTGTCCGGCGTTGCGCCCTGACCCGTGTTTGGTACCGTCGCATATCGGCGTTTCGTGTTGAGCATCATGTCGACCACGACGCCGACCACGGCGATCGTCAGAGAACGCGTCCCGATGAGCGCGAGCGCGAGAGCCGCACCTGATTGTCAAACATCGATGCCTCCACGATCCTTGTCATCACGAAGATGCCCGCCGCCATGAGGCACCCGCCGAGCGAGCAAGCAGGATGCGACCGAGCATGGTGTTGAACAGCGGGGGCGACGTATTCGGGGTTCATGAGCGCGGAGGTAGATGGAATTAGCCGAACGGCAGCGCGGAGGAGGATCGCGATGGAGAGTCGCCCCTCCACGCCGACAGCACCCGTACCTGACGCTGGACGTACGCTCGCTCGCGAACGGTGTTGGCGCCACGATGTCGAGGCGCCTCCGCCAGGTTTCCTCCGGCCTGCCTCTGGATGTTCACGGCCATGACGGCCCACCGCATCATCTCGCTGCCGACGCGGTCGGCCATCTCGACCATCGCGTCATCGGTCCGACCGACCCAATCGGATCACCGATACCGCCCGGTGGAACTCTCCGGCCGACGGCTCTTTGATCTCGCCGGCCACCTGGTCGAGACCTGGAGGAAGCTGTGCCCCGCTCGGAGGGGAGCTCGCCAGGAATCGACAGGACGTCGGGCAGTTGCTCGGCCATCTTCTTCTGCCGTTTCTTGCAGGCGCGCACCGGCCATGCGCATGCGGGATCGAGCTCGCACCGGCGGCGTCGACAGGACGAAGGTGATGTTCCCGAGCAGGAGGGCGCCGAGGACGCCGCCGGCGATGGCGCACAGGACGACGAGTGCCGCGAACTCGCCGGCCCCTTCGCCGGGGAGCTCCGCCTGCTCCGAGCATCGCGCTCCAGTCTGAAGCCGCTGGGCCCGCTCGCCGTGGCCAGCCGATCCCCGCCTCCGCCATCCCGGCAGGTATCCACGGGGTCTCCTTGGCCGACTGCTTCTCCGCCTCAGTCCCATCAGGGTGGCAAGAGGCTCCGTCGCTGCTGGCCCTTCGTCCGCGTCGACAAAGGCAGCACTGGCCACGCAGGAACGCAGCGTGGCGACGAAGGCCGCCCCCAACACGAGGTCAGCCAGGCGTCGTTGCCGAACAGGTCACCGTTGCTTCGACCCCCATCAGGCGCGAGGGCCTCACGGCCGCGATCGTGATCCCCGGCTCGGCCAGGCGGTCCACGAACCTCGGGCGGAGAGCCGGTTGCCATAAGCCCCGGGAGACTTTCGCGTCCTCGCCGATCCACTGCGCTGTAATCGAACAGGAACAGATCGCTGAAGGCTGATGATGTCCCCCTCCATACCCACGATCTCCGTGACGTGGGTGATCGGCGCACGCCGTCGCTTCATGCGTGTCTGGTGGACCATCAGATTGAGGGCCGAGGCGACCTGTTCCCGGATCGAGCTCGGATCGAGGTCCATCCCGGCCATCAGCATCATCGTCTCCACACGGGACAGCGCGTCACGCGGCGAGTTCGAGTGGATGGTCGTGATCGACCCGTCATGGCCGGTGTTCATGGCCTGCATCATGTCCGGGGCCTCGACGCCACGGACCTCGCCGACCACGATGCTGTCCGGGTCGCATCCGCAGGGCGTTCCGGACAAGGTCGCGGATCGTGACCTCGCCGCGTGCCCTCGATGTTCGGCGGTCGGTACTCGAGGCGCGCACCACGTGCGGCTGCTGGAGCCGGAGCTCCGCCTGAGTCCTCGATCGTGAGGATGCGCTCGTCGTCGGGCAGGAACGACGACAGCACGTTCAAGCGTCGTCGTCTTCCCCGCGCCGCGTCCCCCGGAGACCAGGATGTTCAGGCGCCCGGACACAGGCGTCGAGGAGCTCGACGGTCTGCGCGGTCATCGTCCCGAACGAGACCAGGTCATCGGCGCCGTACGGGTCGGCGGAGAACTTCCGGATGGTCAGGCAGGCGCCGTCGATCGAGAAGCGGTGGGATGACCGCATTCACACGCGAGCCGTCGGGCAGGCGAGCGTCGAGCGTACGGTGACGTCTCATCGACCCGGCGACCGACCCTGGCTACGATCTTGTCGATGATCTGGCGCAGCTGAACGTCGTCGCGGAACTTGGCCCCGGTCAGTAGATGCTTGCCGGCGCGCTCGACGTAGATGGAGTCCCAGCTGTTCACCATGATCTCGGTGACGTCGGGGTCGCGGGCGAACGGCTCCGAGGCGGACCCAAGCCCAGGACGCTGTCCCCGATCTGACGGACGATGACGAGCTTCTCCTGCGCGGATAGGGGACCGACTCCTCCTCGTCCAGCAACTCTCGAAGGTGCTGTTGGACGAGGCCCTCGAGCTGGCTGTCGGAGGCGCGGCGTCGTAGAGCCGGGGCCCGAGCGACTCTACGAGCCGCTCCCGGATCCGGTTCCGCGTCTCGGCGATCCGGGTCTGGGCGACCTGGTCGTTCGGTGTTGCGTTGGCAAGTCGATCTGCGAGCGACATGTCTCTGTCCTCCTACCGCTTGAAGAGGCGGCGCTTCCCCACCGAGGGCATCGGCGTGAGCTCGCCGCTCGCTCGGCCGAGGGTGCACCGATGAACCGTGAGGCGAACCGGAAGATGCTGTCGGCGACCTCGGAGTCCGGCTCCTCCAAGACGACGGGCCGCCCCTTGTTGAGGCAGGTTGGCACGAGGCGGCTGGACGGGATCAGGGTGTCTACCTGGAGCTTCATCACCCGTTCCACGTCCTTGGGATCCAGGCCGACCCGGCTGTCTGCTCGATTCAGGAGGACGACTCCGGAACCGTTCGCGTGGCACACCGATCGTGAGCAGGAGTATCAGAGCGCCTTCGAGAGGTGTTTGACCCCACGACGTCGAGCACCGTTATGAGGCAGATGGCGTCCGACGGGTCGAAGCAAGGCCAGGGCGAGGTCCGTGTAGGCCGCTGATGCGTCGACCACGACGAACGGGAAGTTCTCGCGCGCAGGGTCCGTAGGTACTTGCCAGACGGCCTCTCCGCCAGGCGGTGGCGCGGAAGGATCGGGGCACCGCACCGAAGCCCCACAGGTGCTCGTCCAGCTTCCGTGCCGTTCGCGAACACCGACCTCGCGGTCGACCTTCCTGCACCGAGGGCGAGCAGGTCCGGACATCTCGCCGGCGCAGCCTCGCGCCCGAAGCCGAGAAGACGTCCCCCATGTTGACGCGTCGAGATCGACCACCGCGGTCTCCTGCTTCGGAGATGCTGGCCAGCGCGGCGGCCAGGTTCGTGGTCAGGAGCGTCTTCCCTCACGCCGCCCTTGGAGGCGAACAACCTGAGATGATCGAGCCCTCGGTGCTTGGTCGTGGCGGCCTTCTGCCCTCGCGCGGTACTGGCGTTCTCGGCCCACAGGATGAAGCCTGGCTCCACGGCATCGCGAGGCTCCCTCTCGCTTCCGCGGGTCAGGTCCACCACGTCCCGGATCCCGGCTCTCGCATCGCGGCGGGAAGCGCAGTCCGTTCCCGGACTTATCCCCGACGGCGGCGACCGCGGTCATCGGACGGCGCGGCGCAGCCCACGAACTCGGCTAGGCTCGAGCGCGCGTCGGGCTCCCTCCACCCCTCTGGGGACACGACGAGGACGTGGGGCCGAGTGATCGCTTCGTCCACGAGGATCTCCTCGGCCGCGACGTGACGCTCTGCGCTCCAGCCGACCGCGCCGTCCTCGACCTCCAGCGACCGAGCGAGCGCCGCCCGGAACGACTGGGGCGTCCCCACCGCGATGACTTGTTGCTGGATAGCACTTCACGACTGGAGCGAAGGTGACCGGCCCCAACGGGCTGGCCACTCGCGTCGGGCGGCAGGAGGCCGAACCACACGGTCCGACCGGTCTCCATCGGTGAAGACGAACCGCTCAGCGAGTCCTCGGGCGTGAGAGCACGGGAGACCGTCAAGCGAGCCGGGAAGCTGCTCGCTCGGAGGCCGCCGACTCCGGTCGCTGCCGAACGTGGAGAGTCGAGACCGGACGGAACACCGCCGGCAGCTCGGCCGTGAGCACCGAGGACGGCGCTGGCGGGCACCGCCGCCGCGCGCCCTTGATGTCGGTAGCGTCCGTGAAGGTGCCGTAGATCGTCACGCTGGTCGCCGGAGTTGATCGACCCGCGACGCCGCGTGAGGCATCCAGCGACACGGTGATCGCCTCCATGCCCTCGGGATGCGCCAGGGCCCCACCCGGCACGTTGCCTGAGATGCGGGCAACCGGGATCTGCTCGCCGCCGGCCAGGATCGCCACGCTGTTGCTCTTGCCCGCCAGCTGGTCGAGCGAGGTGACGGCGCCGTCAACGACAACGCCCTCCGGGACCTGGATGATCCTGAACTGGTCGTCCCTGATCAACTGGTCCATGTCGGTCCTGGCCGGGAGGTCCACCTTAAGCTGACGGCGACCTGGACCATCGTTCCACCGGTCTTCGCCTGCCGCTACTTCGACGCCTCGGGAGTACATGAACACCCCTGCGGTCGCCAGCGTCGCCAGGATCAACGCGAGGAACACGACGAAGGCCCTCACCTACCCTTCATGACAGATCCCCCTATGTCTTCTCGCTCAGGTCTCTTCGGCCGTCGAACGGCCGAGGTTTAGTCCCTCAAAGGTCTTTTCGGCCGCCGGACGCGCCGAGGTTTAGCCCATCGAGCCGAACTGTCGGCGAGCCGTTGGTCGGGTTCTACGGTCCGGCAGGAACGACCGTCAGCTCGATGCAGAACGCGTTCCCCGGGGCCTTCTTGTCGAACCCGCACTCGTCCGCCAGCCCTGCCTTTATTGACGTCGTTCCCTGTCTCCCACACGTTCTCGATGTAGAAACCCTGGAACCTGATGACCGGGTAGGACGCGATCGCAGTTCACGCTGCACTGGGCCAGCAGCCTTCCGCGGGGCAGGGACCGCTCGAGAGGCGCCACCACGGGAAGGAGACCACCGGCCTAGGCTCCGGGCGGGGGCGGGTTGCACGGTGATCGCGTCCAATCCTGAGATCGCGTGCAGATGGCAGAAGTCGTTCTTGCCGTCCTTGGCGCACACCCAGACCGGGATGTTCCACGGGGTCGGCTGTGAAGCCGTCTCGACGTCCCCCATTCCCCCCCATCTGGCCGACGTAGTCCTGCCAGGTCGTTCGCGCCGCCGGTGGACGGGCACGACGCCGGGGGGTTGGGCTCGCCCTGGGCCCGGCCAGCCCACTCGGGGAAGTTGGAGCCATCCATACTGCGCGCTGACATCGTCGTACCCCACGTAGCAGTGCGAGAGCCCGTCCCGCCCTTGAGGCATTCGTCCACCGCCGAGTGCTCTTCCACCTTGAGCGGAGCGGGACCCGACATCGCTAGGGTCCACTCCGCGGTGGCGGAAGCCACCACGCTCCCGCTGTTGAAGCCGAAGATCTGCGCGAAGAAGTACTCCTGGGGAACGGTGACGGTCACCGTGACCGTGTTGCTTCGCTGTCCGGGTCCGGGTTCCCGGCTCCGCTGCAGACCGCCGGGCTGGGATCGATCTGGAAGCCGGTGACTTTGGCCGCATCGTTGTTGTCGGCGACGAGCTGTTGCTGGCGGCCGCCTTCGCGCTGGCCTCCCATTGGCAAGGCCGCACTCCTCGCCGCGGCCAGGGCGCCGGCGTCGGCGGCGTTCACCATGTTCGCGCTTCAGGCCACGCCGCGGCCGAGGTCGAACGTCAGCACGGCCATCCCGATCAGGACGACCAGGGAGATGCCCACCATCGCCAGGGACCGCGCCCTGCTCTTCGTCGCGCAGTCGCGCCAGGCTGAGCTTCCCTCACTCGCATCGGAACACCGCCTTGATGGTCGGGTAACGGTCAGCGTCGTTCCAGAACGGGATGTTGATGTCTTGAAGCGGATTTGCACCACGGTGAGACCACGGACGTCCTCGCCCTGGTCGGCGTCGGTGCTGCCCCGCCGGACGGCTGGCGCCCCCGATCTTGACGGCGGCGTTGGTGGCTCAGGCTTGTAGGGGGTCGGCCGCGGCGTCGATCGACGGCTGGATCTCGCAGTCGCTGAACCCGGTGGGCCTGCACCGGCGTAGGCGCACCGAGGCGCCCTCCCCTGGCTTCGCGCCCTGGAACACCTGTATACTGGCTCCACACCCGCCCGTGAACTCGAGGACCCCGAACAGGAGCAGAGCCAGAACCGGCAGGATGAGGGCGAACTCGACCGCCGCCACTCCCCTCCTCCGGAGATGCGATGCCCTGATGAACGTCATGATGCGCGAACCTTCCTCCGCTTTTCGCTGCTGATGACCGACTTTCAGAATCGGCCCCTCGCTTCTCCCTCGACCGCGAGAGTGAGCGGCCGACGAGGCCGCTCTCTTCGATGCGTTAGCCTCGGCGCGACGCCGCCGAGGGTGGTTGCCCCTCGTGAACACTGCAGCGATCGCGGTGCCGAGGGCGATGGCCGCCGCGATGATCGCGAGAGCGATCAGAACAAGCAGGAGCACGCGTACTCCGTGGCGACCGCACGCCATCCCTCCCCCCTCACCTTGCCGCGCAGGTCCGCCATCAGCGTCACTGCGCTCCAACGTAGAGTGCGAGGAACATTCGTTCACCTCCTTCATCCGATCAGGCCCGGCGCCGAATGTTCCTGCGCCGCTTATCTGCTGCTGTATCGGTAAGGTAGGGGAGGGGCTTGAGGCCTCGGTATCCCGGCTTCCACTGGCTCCGCGTACGAGAGTTCTACGTAGTACGGGTGTAGCCGCTTCAGTCACCCCCACGGTCTGCCGATGACGGCGTCGGCTAACGGCCCGGCCCCAACGTCCGCGATCGCCCATGCACCGACCGGTGCGCGTCGGCTTTTCCGCAGCGGTCCGTCGCCAGGATCCGCCTCACCGCATGTCTGGGCGGTGTGCGGTGTCGTGATCCCGGTCATCGTGATCGCGGGGACGCCACTCGCCGTGAACGACCTCACGTACCACCTCCGTGCCGGCGACATCATGTTCGACACGCACGCGGTCCTCCGGACGGACGTCTTCTCGGCGTTGGCGTACGGGAAGCCCTGGCTCAACCAGCAGTGAGCTGGCTCAGGATCGTCCTGGCGACCACGGCCTTCCGGCTCGGCGGGTGGTTCCGGTCTGGTCGCGCTCCGCGCGCTCCTGGGAGGCACTCGTCCTCGCGCTCGTGTTCCTCGCCTGTCGTGCGCCGCCGGTGCGGCCACACCAAACGCGCGGCGGCGTGGCTCACGCTGGCCAGCGGCGTCAGCTGTTGATGGGGGTTCACGCTTCGACCGCAACTCCTCGGGGATGGGCTGCTTCGCGGTGACGGCCCGGCTCGTGGCTCGTCGCCGAACGCATCCCGAAGGGGTGTGGATCGTGATCCCGATCACCATCCTGTGGAGCCAGCCTGCACGGGAGCTTCTTCCTGGCCCCATTGCTGCTCGGACTGGCGTGGGTCGAGGACCGATGGGTGCGAGGACGCGGAGCGCGCACGTTGCTCGTGGCCGGCCTCGGCAGCCTCCTCGCGACGACCGTGACCCCGTACGGCTACCGGGTGTGGTCCTACGCCGCCGGCCTGGCGACGAACCCGGTCATCCGGAAAACGATCACGGAGTGGCAGCCCGCCAGCATCGACAGCGTCTACACGGGGGCCGCGTTCTTCCTGTCGGTCGTGGTCGTGGCGGCGCTGGTGATCGCCAGGGTGCGCAGACCGGAACCTGGTGGGGGTCGCTGCTGTCCCTCGTGGTCTTCGGGGCCATCGCTCTGCCCGCGATCCGCGGCGTGTTCTGGTGGGCCATGGCTGCGCCGATCGCGTCCTTGCCGGCGCGCTGGAGGACCGGCTTATGCCCACCGAACGCCGGGACCCCGCCCGCGTCACCTCCAACGCCGCCATGCGTCGGCCTGCTCGCGTTGTTGGCCGTCGTCGGAAGCATCATCCGGTGGGTGCCCTACACGGGCCCGGGCATGCCGACGGGAGGCAGGCTCGCGTTCGCTCCGGTCCGGGATCACGCGCGGGACCCTGGCAGCGGACGCTGGGCCCTGGGGGCGGTCGTTCAACGCGCGCAGAAGTGGGGTCGCCGCGTGGCTGGAGTTCGAAGGTTCCTGCCGGAGCCCGGTGGTCGTCGATTCGCTCATCAGAGGTCATCCCGGAGAGCGTCTGGTGGAAGTACTACGCCGTCTCCAGTGGCGTCGAGGGTTGGCTGGGCACAACCCTGGACCACGCCTGGCGCGTCGACGTGGCCGTCCTCGCGCGCGACCAGCGGGGGCCGCTCATCCCGAAGGTGCGGGCCGACCCCGGCCTGGCGGGTTGGTCTACGAGGATGCCGAGGGGCCTGATCTTCAGGCGAGTCCCCGATGCCGTCGGCGCGGGACCCGCGGACGACGAGATCCTTCGTTCATCAGGTAGGCGGGAACGGCCGCGAGCAAGGCGTTACGTGAGCAACAGGATCGCCTTCACCCGACCACGGGGGCGTGGTAGTAGAGGAGCCCGAACCTGAACGCGAGGAACATCGGGCCGCTCACCAGCATCAGCGCAGGCCAGCAGCCACCGCACGTACCCGTCCGCTCCATCCAGGCGCGATCGCGGCCCATGGGGCGAGCCAGATCATGTAACGGGGGCGACAGCGGCGGCGCCGACAGCATGAGGATCGACATCGCCGCCACCGCCGGGAAGCCGAGCTCCGCGGCTGCCGCCGGGATGCGCGGTACCACACCGCCGCGATCCCGACCAGGGCCGCGCCGAGCAGCAGTGCCTTGGGCGCACCGCTGGCGCGACGCCGACCCGTGCTCGAGTCGTTGATGATGAGCGAAGTTGCGTCCGAGGGCCCAGATGACCGAGCCCACCGCACTCTCGTACTCCCATCCCGGGTCTGCCGCTGCGTGGCCACCTGCGCGAGACCCGACGCTCCGCCCCACCACACCCAGACGAAGGTGCCGAGCGTGAGCGCCGCGCCCGGGACCGAAGGCGCTCGCCGCTTCCGGCTCCAGGAGCAACACCGGCAAGCAGGACGAGCGGGCCACACCTTTGGCCAAGATGGCGGCTGCACCAGAACGCCACGCCGCGCCCAGCCGGTCGCGCCCCGGACCACGCAGCGCGACCGCTCCCACGGCGAGCGCCACGGCGATGAGGTCGATGGTCGTATACAGGAAGCCGAGCAGCGGCGCGGTGAGGAACGGGTAGGCGACCGCGGTCACTCGGGCCCCAGCCGAACGAGAGCGCGGCGACCGTGGCGAGGGTCGCAGGTGATGAGGATGAGCCAGACCAGGTCTGGCGCCGGTCTCGTTGCCGTTCGGTCCCGCCGCCGCCTCGATCGCGGCAAGCGACACGGGTGGGTATTCGACGGGGAAGTCTCGGTAGGGCCTGCCCTCGGTTCGTCCGCGATCTCCGTGAACCTGGCGACGGGCGTCGTCGACGCAACCGGCGGCCCGGATTCGAACTGGCGAAGTGGACAAAGAAGAGCACTTTGCGCGACGTGGGCGGTGATCCCGACGACCAGCAGCGCGAGGAGCGCGAGCCGCCTGGCCACGGCCCTCCAGCGTCCTCACGGGAGACGCTCGCTACGACCGCTTCCTCGGTCCTGCAGCTTGGAGACCATCCCCGGTTGTATCGAGCGCACCACGGCCCGATGTGGCGGCTCAGTCCCACTCCGGTCGATCGCGGGGAAATCCGGATCGAGCGCTAAAGGTTCACGGCGTTCCTCGCCCGAATGATGTAGGCAAGGAGCGAAGGACCATGGGCGTCGGCCGTAAATCATCTGGGACGGTCTTTGGCGTACGACCCCGCGCAGCGGTGGACGGCGCGCCTCCGGGCTCTGCTCGCCTATCTCGTGGTCCTGGCTGCCGTAGCGGGCATCGTGCTCTTCGCCCTCCGGTACCAGCCTCTTCCGCTGCGAACTTCGCCTCCGGAATCGGTGGCGCAGTCCGACTCGAAGATGGTGCGGGTGGGATACGAGAACGGCGGAACGTTCTCCTTCGGTTTCCTGGTCGTGAACGACGGTCCGCTCCCCGTGAAGGTCCAGAGTATCCAGATCACCGGCCAGAGCGAGCTGCTGGTCACGGTCGGGCTCGAGACAGCCCCGAAACGTGACGCCGGGAGCCTCGCTCAGGGCGATCCCTCCCCTCGACAAGTTCCTTCCTTTCACCTTGGCCGGGAGCGATCGCCGGTGGATCGTGGTTCGGACGCGCTTCGGGAACTGCGGTCGCTTCGCGGCAGGCGCCCTCGAGACGTACAGCGGTTCAAGGTGACCTACAGCGTCCTCGGGTTGACGAAGCACGCGTGGGTCCCGCTCCCCCAAGGACATCGGGGTGGACTCGCCTCCCGACTACGCATGTCCGTCGCGGGTCGCCCTGACGGGCGCCGTCCGCTTCGTTCTCCACACGCGCAGGTCCAACAGGAGCACCGCTCGGGTGATTGAACCGCCACCCTGGGCGCGAGAATCGCGGGGCGGCTCCCGGAGCGCCAAGGGGGATCCCCATGCAGGCACCGAAACTCAGGCGAGGCCCGTTCCGGCTACACGTCCAGGAGCGTACGTCTGGTCCTGGCGGATCGCGACGGGCTGCTCGCGGAGACCTCAGAGCGAGCCGGGGCGGCCGAAGCCCAGGTGCTCGACGTGCGGTCCGAGGCCGAGACGTTGAAGACGCAGCTCGCCGAACAGGCCGAGCAGCTAGGTGCCCTGGGGGCCGAGGCTGCCGAGCTCAGGATCGACCGAGACGCCGCTCGCCGGGAGCTCGAGGGGACGATCGCGGACGCGGCGCGCCTGCAGCTCGAGCTGACCGCCGCCAGAGGCCGGTTGGAGACCGTCCAGCACGGCCGAGGATCCATCCAACTCGGGAGCGAGGCCGCCCGAGGCGGACCGGACCTGCACGACGAGCCACTCCGGAGCCGCGGAGGAGCGGAGCGGCGAGATCGCGTTCATCCGGGAGAGTTGAGGTCGGCGCGCCGGCACTTCCTGATCCAGGGCCAGCAGATCGAGAGCGCCGAGGCGCAGGATCGAGCGTACTGGAGACCGGAGGTCCGGTCGCTGCGCCCAGAGCTCGAGGCCGGGCTCAGCGCCGCCGTAGCCGATCTCGAGGCGCGCGCGCGGCCGTGGACGAGGTCGCGGCGCGTCCGGCGCCGGATCCCTCGGTCACGGCTGAGGGAACGTCGGTCGTCCTGGAGACCGCGGGATGGACCACGGCGCCGATGAACGGTGCCGGGATGAACGGTGCCGGGACCCATGCGGGGCAGGAGCTTCGGGAGGCGGAGCGGGCCCGCCGCGAGACCCTGGCGGAGATCGAGCGGCTGGCGGCGTGCCGCGATCGCCTGGCTTCCCTCGTCGGCGTGGTCCGGTCCACGATCGAGGACGCGGGGGAACGGGCTGCTGGTATCGGCGACCGGGTCGACGAGGCCGTCGCCCCCTCACCGACGCCATCGAAGAGCTGAGTGTTCGGCTGGCGGCGTTCGCCGAGCTCGCCGCACTCCCCGGCGAGGACAGCCCGGGCGCCTGCGTCCGAACTGTCGCTCAACCTCGTCGAGCTCGAGGCACAGGATGGCGCACCGGTCAGCGGATCCCCCGGCGGAGTTGAGCTCGCACGAGCCAGGAACCCCCCCGAAGAGGCGCCGGGACCGGCCGCCGAATGGATCGTCCTCCCGCACCACCCTCTGGTTGATCAAGCACGCTCCGCTGGGCGCCGAACGACCCTCCGGCTGATCCGCTCCTGTTCGGAGCCGGCCCCGACGAAGGCCCGCCGACCCAGATCGGTCGAGGACGGTGGCGGCGAGGCCGTAGCCAGAACCGGTGCGAGATGTTTGAACCGCCTCGAGGCCGCGCACATAATCCTCGCACCACCCAAGCCACCGCCCTGCGGAGGGGACTCCATCCATGGCCGACCTGAAGCGCAGGCTCTTCGGATACAGCTCGGCGAGCGTTCGGTCGGCGCTCACCGAGCGGGACGCCGTGCTCGACAGGACCTCGAAGAACGCGAGTGCGGCGGAGCAGCGCGCCGAACGCGCCTCTCCTCCGAGCTCTCCGAGACGCAGGGCCGGCTGGCGGGGCTCGAGGAACAGCTCGATACCTCGGAGAAGCTCCGCGAGACGCTGACCGCGGATCTCGAGCGAGCGGTCGCTCAGCGCGGGGTCGATGGAGGCGGAGCTCATCCCCTTGCGCCGCGAGCTCGAGGAGGTGCACACCGAGCTGCGCGACGCCAAGGAAGCCATCCTCGGGCAGGACGAGCAGCTCCGCGCGGCCCGAGCCGGATCCGCGAGTCTCGAGGAGCTCCTGCGGCAGCAGGCCGAACACTTGCAGCAGGCGACGGCCGAGGCCACGGAGAGTCGGGAGCAGCTGCGGGCGCTCGAGGAGTCGGGCGGGTCCGAGGCGGCGATGCGCCCAGCAGGCGCGTGTGAGTCGAGCTCGAGGAGCTCGTCGAGGGTTATCGGGAGCTGATCGAGGGCGGGAGCGCGGATGCGCCATCGGTCGAACCGAGCGACGCGCAGGAGACGCCCGCCGGCCCCTCGACCGCGAGCGAGCTGGCCGCCGTGATCGAGGTCGCGGAACAGGCGGTCGCGAGCATCATGGAGTCCACCCGGGTCCGCGCCGACGAGGAGCTCCGAGCCGTCGACGCAGAGAGAGACCGGATCAGGCGGGACGTCGAAACGATGACGGCGTGGCGAGATCGAGCCGCGCCGATGATCGACCTCGCTGCAGGCCGCCATGCACGAGATCCAGAGCCAGGGGGCGGAGATCGGCCGCCGCGTCATCGAGGCCCTCCGCCCGGCATCGACCGCCGTGACGGCCCTCAACTCGCAGCTCGCGTCCCTGGACGACCTCGCTCGAGCACCCTTGGGCGTCGCTACCGAGGCAGCGGCTCCTCGGAGCCCGACCACGTGGAGCTCCCCGAGGAGCACCCCGCCGGCCGCGAGTCCTCGGACTGGTAGCCCATCCGGAGCTGGCCGAGGGCTAGGTCGACATGAAGTCGAGACCCGGATCGCCTCGGCCGCGCGCATCGAGGCCCTCATCGCATCACGATCGCCTATCTGCGCGCCCTCGGCGCCCCGGTCTAGCGCCTCGGCCACCGCCCAGGCCTTGATCTCGGCCTCGCCGAACTCGATCCGGTCGTCCGAACGTGCCCGCCTCGACTAGCATCTCGAAGGTCGCCTGCACGTAGAGGTCGATCAGAGCCACGATCCGCTCCGAATCCTTGGCCGCGGGCAGCATCGAATCGCGCAGGGCCGCGAGTACCTGATCTCCGCGGGCCACCATCGCCACTCGGGCCCTTTCGGGGTCGGTCTGCGCCAACCTCCAACATGGCCGAGACCGACTCCACGAACTACGGCGTCCCGGCTGGTCATGCCTCCTCCTCACCTGCCCGCCCCACCAGCTCTCAGCTGGAACTACCACATCCTCCAACCGGGGCCAAGGCCCCGACAATCGGCCGATGGTCCATTTCCCCGACGGGGGACTGGCTTTAGGCGGCGGGCTAGGTCTTTCGACGGGGGCGGTGGGAGCCCGAAGGGCGCCCTCAAACGAAGTCAAGGCCCCGGGGTCTCCCGAGGCCTCTGCACATCTCGTGATCAGGAGGAGCGCCTAGCTCGCACCCGCATCAGGATGAAGGCGGCCACGAGCACGAGCACCGTCACGGCCACCACCGCCAGCAGGCGGCGCTTGCGGCGGGTCGAGGACTCGGCCCGTGGGTTCGATCCGAGTGGTGGGAGGAGCGGCGGGAGGCCCGCGTGCCCGGGATCGGCGCCCGCCGGCGAGGAGACCACGACCATGGTCTCGGCGACCCGGTCACCGAATCGCTGCATCTTGGGTGAGTTCGAGACGGCGTAGGCTCCGAGGACATAGGGGACCACGTACGGGAACGCGTCCACGAACCTCATCACGTTGCGGGTCAGCGCGGCCTCGGGGTCCACCGGCTCCCCGTCTTCCATGACGACGCGGAGCCCCCTGGCACGCTTTGCCGATCGAAGCCCCGTGCTTCGCTTCCATCCAGGTCATGTACGCCAGCCACAGGACCGCCGCCATCAGCAACGGAGGGCCGCTGATCCTGATCCGGAAGAGCCCGTTCGACGAGCTGATGCCTCCATAGATGACCGCCAGCGGGACGAACGCCGCAAGCCAGACGAGGGCATCGATGCCCAGGGCTTTCGCCCGGGCCTCGATGCTCGCGCTTTCGGGAGTCGGGACCTCGGGCGGGGGGACGAAGTTCAGGCGGGGCGAGAGGTTGAGCCCTTCCGTCTTGCTGTTCGGCTCCGGCACCTCATCCAGATCAGCTGGATCCATCCGCGCCCCTCTCCTCGCGACCGCGTAGGCGGCAGTCCCCGCCTGGTAGGAGCAATCCGGACCGAGCGACCCGAACCTTTAGACCGTTGTGCCGGGCCGGGCGATCATGCACACCTCAGGCGCTTCGCCCGGCGCTCACCCGCTAAAGCATGGGCGCCGGGTTGACGATGACCCCGGGAGTCGTCGCTCGGGAGAAATGGCGAGGAGGCACGATGCGGAGGCGACGACATCCTGAGGGCGTCGAAGAGCTCGTTCAGCCGAGCGAACCCGGGATCCACGGAGACCCTCAGCCCGGAGATGACCGTTGTGGCTCGTGGGGCTCGGGTGGAGGGGACGCTGGTGTCGGCCGAGATCGATCCGCATAGACGGCCACGCGAAAGGGGAGATCGCCGCACCGAGGCGACGGATCCTCGTCCCACAGCGAGGTTGGAGGCCGACATCCAGGCCCACATCGTGGTGACGAGAGGAACCCTCAAGGGGAGCATCACGGCGGGAACAGGGACTGAGCGAGGCCCCAGGGCGGCCGGTTGAGGCACGATCCGGTCCAAGGTCTGGTGGTGAGCGAGGGGGCCCTGTTCTCAGGCCGGGCGAGCGTCGACCTCGACCAAGCGCCAGGCGAGTCAGAGGGTACGCCGATCTGGAAGACAAGCTGCAGACGAGCTATGAGGAAGCCGTACGCCGGCCGCCGATTGGTACAGGTCGAGCCTGTCTGAACCGGAGGCGGAGCCGGATGACAACGGCGCGCACGAGCCGGACGCCCCCGCATGGCGGAGCTGGACGAGACCACGTCGATCAAGGCGCCTGAGGCCACCCCTTCGCCAGGCTGACGCCCGCTGCACGCCAGGACTTGCGTGGTGGGAACTGAGCCACCCGCACTGAAGCCGATCCCAGATACAAGAGAGACCGGCCCCGAAAGGGCCGGTTCTCTATCGATCCTCTCAGAACGGGGCCTACTTCTTGATCGTCCGAGTCGGCGACTTGTCCTTCAGACAGACGTCGACCCCATTGTTCAGGGCAACCTTCGGGGCAATGGCCCGGTACTTGCCTGGCTTGCCCTGGGTCTTCTTCGAGTAGGACCCGGTGGCGGTGGTGGTCGTGGTTCCCGCGTTCTTCAGTTCCCCGCTGCTCTTGCGCTGGATCTTGACGGGAACGCTCGCCGTGCCGCGGGTGAACCATCGCTCACGCTGACGGCCCCACTGGCCTTACCGCTCTTCTTCAGCTTGAACGTGATGCTCCTCGAATGCGTCTTGCTCACCGTGAAGCTGGTGCGCTGGTCGCCGTGCCACCCGGGGTCCGTGACCTTGATCGTCGTACCGGTGGTGGCTGTCGTAGGCACGGTGGCCGTGATCTGGGTCGCCGAGTTCACGGCGAACGTGGCCCGTAGCGGCCGATTTCTCGAGCCTGGCACAGGTGGTGCCCGCGCTGTATCCGCGCATCATCACCATCAATGGCTGCAGCAAGGCTTCGCGATGACGGGCTGGCGCATCGGCTACTGCGGCGGTCCCGGCCGAGGTGATTGCCGCCATGGCCACCATCCAGGGCCAGTCCACCACCAATGCCGCCACAGCATGAGCCAGCAGGCCGCCATCGCCGCCTGATGGACCGCAGGAGGAGAGTGGCGCGCATGAGAGATGTCTCATTCCGCCAGCGACATGACTTCTTCGTCGCCGGGACTGAATGCACTGTCGGGCGTGCGCTGCCTGGCCACTGGCGCGGGCACCTTCTACGCCTTTGCCGATATGCGCGGGGCCAGCAACTTCCGGGTTCGGGACGATGCGGCGTTCAGGGTTTCATCTGAGCGAAGCACTGGTGGCGACGTTCCAGGCTCGGGATTCGGTGCGCCCGATTCATCTGCGGCTGTCGTTTCGCGGTCAGCCAGGAAGACCTGGCCCGGGCGCTGGAAGCGCATGGGCGCGGCCCTGGCGAGAGGGCCGTCACGGCCCGCCTGAACCATGCCACCGGCTTGAAGGCCTGCGGTGACGGCGGCGGCCGGTTCTTGAAGAATCACCCTCTTTAGGGCCTTCGGGTAACCAGGCGTTTCCCACTGAAGCGAAGCTCAGCGGTGAGCGTCGGACGGCTGTTAATCCGTTGGTCGTTGGTTCGATTCAACCAGGGCCACTCTCGTGGCCCGTAGATCACACCACCCGCAGCGCGGCATTTTCCAGCGAGGCACTGGTTTCACACGCCACGGCCGTCGGTCTCGACCACGAATGACGATAGCCGACATGGCGCGCAACGCGGCAAGCATCGGACGAGCATGTCGCGTCGCGACCCTGGAAGCGGGGGAAGCGGATCGATGTGCAGCGGCAGGGCGAAGGTTGCTGTGGATAGCCATGGTGGGCTCCCAAGCTGGTATGAACCCAGTGTTGGCTGGCAGCAGCGTCACATCGGGCAAAACCTGATCGATCGATCGCGTTGCGAAAACTATGAACGATTTCCGTCGGGATTACCGCTATAGTCGCGCCGCCGGAAAATCGCGCCGAATCGCCAGGCGTAGTCGGCAATGCGCGGTCAGGGTGGAGTTTCACGAGCACCTCGCTGGATGCCGGATCGATGGGCGTCTTGAAACGGTCGCCCAGGATTGATGAATGGCCTCGTGGTTGACGAGCAGCGGCTCCGAATCCGCTGCCTCCACATCTGCGCGGATGGTGTCTCCGGGGTGCGGAAGGCCATCCGGCCCCAACAGGCCGCGCGAGCTGGCAGCCGCCTGCGCGGTGACGCCGTTGCTCTTTGGCGATACGCAGTCAGCGCATTCATGATCAGCACTGCGTCAATTGCCCAGCTTCGGGGCGTTGGCGAACAGTCATCCCGGGCAACAACCACCGTTGCCTTCCGCATCATGGGAATATCCGCGAGGGCGCCGTCTCGCTGTGGGCAGGACGCTCTTCATCCGTAAGGCCACGCGCCAGTTGGCGAGGAGATAAACGCCTCGCCACCTGCAGGAAGCTGGCGCGTTGACATCGCTGGCGCAGATCTCGAGGATTGAAAGCACGGCGACGCGTTGAGCGGTGATACAGCGCCAGCGAATAGGGCTCGGCGCCCGCACGATGCGGCATGCACGAAAGCGCGGATGTCGGGCCAGCCGTCGCCTCACGCGTCCATCAACGTCTGCAGGAAGGTCGGTGCGGAAGAACGCCGTGCGCGCCCCCTTGTTGTTTCACCGCCCACCAGTAGATCCTGAGCATCACCGGCTGCATCGCTCTGGCTCTCTCTCCGTGACGATGCCATGCAGCGCGATGTCATGGGGCAGCGGCCGGATGGGAGGCAACTCCGCCGCCGCATCCACGCCGATCACGCGATACCCTGACCGCTGGCGTCCCAGTTGCGCGGGAGTGCGATCAAGTAACCGCCGCCGTAACCCAGGCGGTAGCACTGCCAGTCGAATCCCACCAACGGTGAGATCAGCGGCTTTGCGGGATGTACGTTGCAGGGTCTGCCGGTACGAGATATTCGAAGCCCTTCTCCATGGCGCAGCCCGGAAACCAACGACGAAACTGCAACGGCGCGCCCTTCTCGACGACGACGGGCAGCACGCACACCAGTCCTTCCTCGTGAAGCGCTCGAGCCACGGCCGCAGGTCAGATTCACGCGCCCACCGGCCAGTAGGCACTGACGATGGTTTCAGCACCAGTACGCGAACCACGCCAGAATTACGCCAGTGCTTCCGCAATCTGCCCGGAAGCCTGCTGGCGATCTGCAACCGCGCTTCCCGCATTCGCGCCTCGATCAACCATCTCGCGCTGCGCACCGCAAGTCCATGATCTCCTGGCGTTCCGTTGCTGAAACCTCATGCATCCGCAAAGCAAACCACGCGGCATCCGCATTCGCAAGATTCGGGATGCCGGGCCACCACTCACGCGGCATGATTCATCCCATGAACAGTCGTGATCATGCGATGCCATCGACCAGGCATGCCGTCGCATCGAAGACCAGCGAAACACCGCCCGACCTCGCCACGCTAGCCGAGGAGGCGGCTGGTCACCAGCATTTCCAGCGGCTGTTCAAAGCGGCTGTTGGACTCCAGCCCCCAAGCGCTACGCGATGGCTGCGACGCCAGCAGCGCTTCGGCCAGCAGTTGCGCGCCGCGGATTTCGTGACCAACGCCATCTACGATGCGGCTATGCAAAAATGCCTGCCCCTATCGCGACAGTCACGCGCTGGGCATGCGACCCGCCGAAACTGCGCCAGGGTAGCGGCAATGAACACATCCACGCTACGCCAGTGCAGCGACAGCCACGAACAGTGCTGGTGGCAGCCACTGAACGCGGCATCACCATGGTGGAGTTTGACGCCGCGCGCTGGCGCGCCTGGTGCAGGAACTGCGTAAACGTTTTCGAAAACATTGGTGGAAATGAGTAAGTCTTGCGAAATGGGTATCGCAGGTAGTGGCCGCCATTGACGGTGTGCAGACGGACCAGTTGCACCTGGACATCCACGGCTTTGGCACTTCCAGTTGCGGGTATGGAACGCGCTCACGCGCCTCGCGCCGGGCGAGACGATTTCACGGCGATCTGGCGGAAGACGCGCCAGGCGCCAGAAGCACACGCGTGGCGCGAAGACCTGCGCCAGCTCATCCGCATCCGCGGTACTGGTGCCCTGCCACCGCGTGGTGGCGCCAACGGCTGGCAGGCCACGCTGGGTAATACGCAAACT
>ERZ1370068.1983-contig-11943_pt1 | contig 45819 bp, 76 predicted proteins | sample MGYA00561227_ERZ1370068 | MGnify/ENA primary metagenome ERZ1370068 (study PRJEB38410, sample SAMEA6850437) | metagenome | study: Metagenomic assessment of the ecological functions of the soil: analysis of the soil microbiota associated with the... | reverse complement strand
GCCTTCCAGTTCAGTTACAGTATTCCCGCTGCTGATTCATGATCCATGAGCCACGATTTGACTCAATTATAGCCATTTTCATGTTAATCCTGAAGCCAAGCAGACTGTAGTTTCAGCAACTCTCGACGTCTGTTTTGCTCACTCTTTTGCCTTTAGAGCAACTCAGCCTTAGACTTCAAAAATCCAGTCCACAGTCAAAAGCTACTGAGCTACAAGGAAACAACCTTTCCTCAGGCGATTTAAGGAGGCTGGCAGGACTGGGCAGCCAGAAGGCTTTCAGAATCTTTCCCAACAATTGATTTCAGATCAGATTCTAAGTATGTTACAAGGGAAAATGCCATTTTGCTTTGCTCTCCCTCAACGACGGTGTGCGTCTGGGTTCGACCTGCGTTACCCACCGCGCGGGTATTTTTCTTCCGCGACCGACACGGTGAAGATTTTTCATCAAATCGCAGAAGCCGGGAAGCACAAACGGATCGTGCGGTCGTGCGTCGCACCTCGTCGATACACCTCGTCGAACAAAAGCCGCCAGCGAACCTTGCGCGCAGCAGCGCATCAGAGCCGCCTGCAATCTCGCAAGCCCACAATGGATTAAATGTACCGACAACTTGGCGAAAAGTCGAGCGTAACCGCTTTCGTCGCCTGAAGGTCACGCTCGCGCGGCGCGATTTCGCGGACGGCGTCCTCACCGCCGGAGTTTCCAAATCACCGCGTAGATCTGTGCCGGACTCACTGGAGGCGTCGGCGCATCTCGGATCGATGCCAAACTTTCCTCCGCCAGCTCGATGGCGCGCTGCTGGTGGCTGCGCGGCAGCGCTTCAGCTGTTCACGGCGTCGCGTAGCTCTCGACGGCACCCGGATTACCCCCGATGGTGCTGGGTGGGCTGGTGCGCGTTCGAGCACACATGAAACAACATCTGCAACAACCGAAAGTAATAGTAGGCAGGCGAGTTCCAAGCGAAGTCACATCAGTTCTTCAGGCGCAGTGGTAACTTTCGTGATTGCGTACTTCTATCTCTGAGCAACGCTTCAGGCGCCATCTTTGCCGCTTTCCGGTTGGCCGAGCGATCGGCACTGGCATCAGTGGGCGCATCGCTGGGACCTGTTGAACTGTTCTTCAGCGCGAGCATGGTCGGCCTTCGACAGGGTAGCGCGCCGAGCTGTAGCCCTGCCAGTTGCCGAGGCTGCAGCTCGATTGCCGTCTTGAATGCTGCTTCCAGCTTCATCCAGGGAACGCTGCTGTCCCCAGCGCAGATCGCCGGGAACGCAGATACGCATCGTAAGAGTGCGGGCTGTGCTCCAACGGCATAAAAGCCGAGTCGGCTGCAGTGAACTCCACCGTCTCCTGTCCTCAACCGCGAGCGCGATCCTGCCGCTTCGCTTGCGGCGGGATCGAGCTGCCAGCGCGCAGTCGCAGGCTTCCGTTGCAGGTGCGATGAGTGCGTTGTCGCGACTCGCGCGGTATTGCCTGATATAGATTGTCACAATCCGGCAACCGCGCGAAACCTGGATCGCGATCGAGAGCCGAGCGGAAGAGAGATTCGCGGCGTCTTCGAGAATGATTTCACTTCTGTGACGCCAGCTTCTCGCGTCCCTGGGTACAGGGAATATGCTTGCTCGTTGTCGGTGCTCCGGGCAAAGGCTCGCGTGCAGATCCGGTGGATCTCGATGGCGAGCTGCGCGACGCGTGCACCGCCGACGCTGTCGTTACGCTGGCGCTCGTTTCCGCCCCTGCGTCGTTTCACCGGTAAGTAACCTGGACCACGCGGCGCGCCCGGACGGGGAGCGTTGACGAGGAGTGACGTGACGCCGGAGTTACATTCCTGTTCCGTGGCGCTTCGACTCAACGTGTGCCTGGCAGCTGTTGAGTCATCGCGACTCGACGTCGCGGCCCTTGTAATAGAAGGAGCTCGTTGCGGGCGACTGGAGCTCGTTCGGGCGGGAGAGTACGGCGATCAGCTCGTCGGGCGAGGCCGCTCCAACTAATACTGCGTAGGACGAATCACGCAGCACCTCCTTTCCAGACATGAAGAGGCAACACCCGCAACGGAGGTGCACCTTTTATCAGCCGCGGCATTGGGCGCACCTTCATGTTCAAGCGAGGTTTTCTCTGCCCGCTTCCATTGCGCCGCGTATCGAACCTGAAGCGACAGAAACGGAGGGCACCCGACGCTGTCGCGCGATCAGAGCAGCTACCTCTGGTATCAGGCGCAGCAACCATTCAGCTGCGCCGACGGAATCAGAGCTGCACTGGGCCACCACGCGGTGATGAGGCGCGACCAGGAAGGGCGATGATCACCGATGACGGTGAGCTTTCCCGGGAATCCAGGTCGAGAGACCTGAGCGTGATGACTGCAGAACGACCCCGGAGCGCGCCCAAAGTACGCGCGGCGACGCGATAGAGGAAGCGCGATTGATCCGTTACCAGCGGTATGGGCGCAGTCCGTGGTCGCGCTCGACGAATCCGTCGTAGGGCTCGAAATCAGTGCGCATCCAACCGACTACTCTTTTGCGGTCTTGATGTATCTGGGAATGGCGCGCGTCGTCCGGGTGAAACTACTCTGCAGGTGGATTGGCACCGTGACGCTTCATCCGGTCCGCTCACGCATTCGGCAGGCCATTGTCGGTTGCTTCGCGCGCGACCATGTGCCGCGGTGCTTACTTTTTCAGAGCAGCGAGAGGTGGCTACGAAACCTACAGTGAGATGTGGCGTAAGCCCGTCATGCTCAGCGGCGCGTGATCCAGTGCCGGCGTTGGATCGACCAAACCACATAGCCGCGCACCGATGCATGCGCGGCAGCCTGGTTTCACCATGGATAATTGGAGAACAGCCCGATCTCGGCTTTCCGAGACGTCGCGCATAACCCTAACCAGACGACCCACCCCACGTCATATTTGCGCCACCGCCGGAGAAAGAAGTAAATTCCGTGCGGGGTTACAGGAAGCCTGAGAGCGTGGCTGCGCCAGTATCGGATGGAACGGGTGACCGCCTCGTCACCACAAAAAAATTAATCGTCGCCGGCGGATCGCTCCGAGCAGGTGCAGGCAGGCTGGTGAACAGATTGTAGATGCTCACCCACAGCGTGATCGTCGCCATGATGTAGTTCTGCTCTCCGCCGCAGAATGATCTGCCTCGTCTGGTAGAGGATCAGCCCGAGGACAGCAGCACGAACATGGCGGAGACGAGCGAGCGACAGCCCGACAGGGCGAAGGAAGACCGCAACCAGTCCGAGGACGAATGCCGTGAGGGACCCCGACGGCGAGAAGGAACCACCTCAGTAGCTGAAGTCCTGTGCGCGTCGTCAGCGCAACCGCCGATAGTCTGACGAAGATCGCGCCGGTAGCGCTGAAAAGCCGTCGTCGCGGACGCTGGTGCCCGTTCGGCAGGAATTTCAGATATGCTGAGATGATGGGTCCGAGCGTGAAGCCCATGAATCCCGTCAGCAGGAAGATGAAGAGCAGGGCCGCGGAGCCCCGCCCTCGCGGAATTTGGTGGTGAGAAACAGCAGGCCGAAGTAACCCACGAGCGTAATGAGCATGCCCGGATACGGCAGGGCGAGACGCGCATGGAAAGCGCCGCGGTGGCCGCCGTGCAGAACAGGGTCGCAGGACAGGAGCAGATAGGTATTGCGCAGGACTCTGTTCGTTCGAGGACGGATTCCTCGGCCCGGATGACGGCATAGATCTCGACGTTCGATCATCGCTCGCTCCTGGTTGGCCTCGTCCGGCCGATTGACGTCAAGTCAGGTCGGTGAGGATTTCCCGACCGCCACCTGACCGCCGCTCAGGCGGTCAGGCGCTTGTACCTGATCCGATGGGGATTATCGGCTCCGGTTCCGAGGCGCGCGTGTCGAGTCGGCCTCATATTCGGTGTAGTTCCCCTCGAAGAACGCGACTTTGCTGTCGCCCTCGAAGGCGAGGAGGATGTGTGTCGAGATGCGGTCGAGGAACCAGCGATCGTAAGGAGATCACGACGGCGCAACCGGGGAATTCCAGCAGTGCTTCCTCCAGCCGCGCAGCGTCTCCGACGTCGAGGTCGTTGGTCGGCTCGTCGAGCAGAAGCACGTTGCCGCCCGACTTCAGCAACGCGCCGAAGTGCACGCGATTGCGCTCACCGCCCGACGCGCTCGCCGACCGGCTGCTGCTGCTGCTGACCCTGAAGTTGAAAGCGCCCGGACGTACGCGCGCGACGCGGCGTCTCGTAGCCGTTCACGTTGAGTGATGTCCTGACCGTTCGAGATCACTTCCCACACGGTCTTGTCGGACGGCGAGCTTCTGGCGCGACTGATCGACGTACGCCATCTCTGACGGTGTCGCCGATGCGGACTCGCCCGCGTCCGGCTTCTCCTCGCCGTACAACATGCGGAACAGCGTCGTCTTGCCGGCACCGTTCGGGCCGATGACGCCGACGATGCCGCTGCGCGCGGGAACGCGAGCTCAGATCGTCGATCAGGAGGCGATCGCCGAAACCCTTGCGCAGGCCGTTGACCTCGATGACGACGCTCGCCGGAGCCGCGGACCCGGCGGGATGTAGATCTCGCTGGTCTCGTTGCGTTTCTGATACTCCTGCGACGCCAGCTCTTCGTAGCGCTGGCAGTCGCGCCTTGCTCTTGCCTGGCGCGCCTTGGATTCGCGCGCACTCCATTCCAGCTCCGACTGCATCGTCTTGACGCGCGCGGCCTCCTGTTTCTCTTCGATGGCGAGGCGTTTCTCCTTCTGATCGAGCCACGACGAGTAGTTGCCCTCGCCATGGAATGCCGCAGCCGCGATCGAGCTCGAGGATCCAGCCCGCGACGTTGTCGAGGAAGTAGCGGTCGTGCGTCACGGCGATGACCGTGCCGGGATACTTCTTCGAGATAGCGCTCGAGCCACGCGACCGACTCCGGCGTCGAGATGGTTGGTCGGCTCGTCGAGCAGCAGCATATCGGGCTCGGAAAGCAGCAGCCGGCATAGCCGCCACGCGCCGCCGCTCGCCGCCCGAGAGCGTCTCTGACCTCTGCTTCCCACGGCGGAAGACGGAGCGCATCCGCGGCGATCTCGAGCTTGCGGTCGAGCTCCCAGCCGCCCGCGTCTCGATCGTGTCCTGGAGGCGCGCCTGCCCTCGAGCAACGCGTTCATCTCGTCATCGGACATGGGCTCGGCCATGCGCATGCTGACGGCGTCGAAGGCATCAAGCTTTTGCCTTGATCTCGGCGCAGCCGTCCTCGACGTTACCGCGCACGTTCTTGTTGGGATCGAGCGCGGGCTCCTGCTGCAAACGCCGATACGCAGGTTGGGCTGCGGACGCGCCTCGCCTTCGATCTCGGTGTCTTCGCCGGCCATGATCCGCAGCAGCGTGGACTTGCCGGCGCCATTCAGACTCCGAGCACGCCGATCTTGGCGCCGGGGAAAAAGCTGAGAGAGATGTCGTCTCGCAGCAGGTAACGGCGAGGAGGAACGACCTTCGCCACGCGACTCATCGGTGGGACGTACTGGCTCATCGGGTTGGCACGCGCCGCAGGATGGCGCGAATTATCGATCAGGCGGCCGCCGAAGGAAGCGCGCGGCCGCTACCAGCACTCGACCGGTGTCGTGACCCCGAGGAGTTGATCGTGAGCACCGCGTGCAGCGCGCATCGCCTGCCTGCTGCTGGCCGCTCACCGTGGCGGTCAGCGCGAAAGCTCGTCGCGAGGTTGCCGAGTGGCTGCCTCGCGACGCTCAGGCCGGTAGTAGCCGTCATCGCTCACATCGCTCGTGCCGAGGTCGCAGCCCGCGCCCGGCATTCGGCGGGCGCGACGATGCCGTCCGTGTAGCTCTCGTAGGTGTTGTAGTAGTGCTCCTCGCGCGTCGCGAGGTCGAGCAGTGCGCCGTACGCGTCGCCGCGCCGCTGCGTCGCATAGCTCACGTGGTCGACCGATACGCGACCATGAGTCGTGACGCTCACCGCGAGCGTGATCATGAGCTCGATCAGAGTCAGCCCCTGACTTTCAATCGGGTCGCGTGGGTACATCGCACTTCCACCGCCGTCTGCGGCGTTGCATTTCACGTTAGCGAAGGAGGCGGGTCCGCATCGCTGTGAGCGCGATCACCACTCAGCCTCGTTGACGCGGTGGCGCGGGCGGCGCCGTCGGCTCCGCCCGTCGTGGCGTGGCCGCTGTGCTCTCCGGCGCGGAAGCCCGGCAGGAGGCGGGATGCCAGGCCGCTTTGCGCTGGCAGATCGGACCGACGCGCGCGCCGGAGGTCCGATGTTTGACTCGAAGACGATTGCCGATTTCGATCCTGAGCTCGATGCAGCATTGCGCGGCGAGCTCGCGGCGACAGGAGGAGCATCGTCGAGCTGATCGCGTCGGAAAACTACGCCAGCCCCGCGTGCTGGCGGCGCAGGGCAGCGGTGCTCACGAACAAGTACGCTGCAGAGAGGGTTATCCCGGACGGCGTTACTACGGTGGCTGCGAATATGTCGATGTGGCCGAGCGCCTGGCGATCGACCGTGCCAAGCAGCTGTTCAACGCCGACTATCGCGAACGTGCAGCCGCACTCCGGGTCGTGCGGCCAACATCGCCGTTCCATGGCGCTGCTGCAGCCGGGCGACACTGATTCTGGGAATGAGCCTGGATCACGGCGGGCACCTGACGCATGGCGCGAAGGTGAACGCGTCAGGAAAGCTGTACAAGGCGATCGGCTACGGCCTCGATACGCGCACACCGGTCTCATCGATTACGAGCAGGTTGAACGGCTGGCCAGCGGAGCACAAACCAAAGATGATCGTGACGGGCTTCTCCGACCTATTCGCGGGTGGTCGACTGGAAGCGCTTCCGCGCCATTGCCGATCAGGTGGGTGCGCTGGCTGTTCGCGGACATGGCGCACGTGGCCGGGCTGGTCGCAGCCGGCGAGTATCCGAGCCCGGTAGCCGTGGGCCGACGTTACGACGACGACGACGCACAAAACGCCTGCGCGGACCGCGCGGTGGCCTGATCCTGGCGCGCGCGAACGAGGACGTGACGAAGAGCTCAACTCGCTCGTGTTCCCCGGGTACGCAGGGCGGGCCCCTCATGCATGTCATCGCGGCGAAAGCCGTTGCGTTCCTCGAAGCGCTGCAGCCGGATTTCAAGCTCTATCAGGCAGCAGGTCGTAAGAACGCGCGCCATTTCGCGAGTAGCCTGCAGGCGCGCGAGTCATCGTCATCTATCCGGCGGAACGGATAACCATCTGTTCCTGCTCGATCTCATCGAACGCAACATCGCCGGTAAGGACGCGGATGCCGCACTCGGACGCGCCAACATCACGGTCAACAAGAACGCCGTGCCCAACGACCCCGTCCACCGATGGTAACGAGCGGTCTGCGGCTGGGAACGCCGGTCATGACGACGCGCGGCTTCAGGAGGCTGACGGTCGGACAGCTCGCCACCTGGATCGATGAGTTGCTCTCCAACATGGGCGATGAGACCGCATCGATCGGAGGTGCGCTCCGAGGTGCTCGAGCTCTGTCGGCGGTTCCCGGTCTACGCCCGACGCTGAAGCAACGAAGAATGCCGGCGCACGCGCCAGCGCATCCGACTCATGCACTGCCCCTTCTCTGTGGTCATCCGGAGACGAGGGTCACCGATTCGCGTCTCGCGGGCGAAGGCGTACAGGTGCGACGCCGGCGCGAGTGCGAGCGTCGCAGCGAGCGGTTCACGACCTACGAGAGCGCGCAGCTCGCCATGCCGGCGATCATCAAGCGCGACAATCGTCGCCAGCCCTTCGATGAGGACAAGCTGCGGCGCGGTCTGCGCAAGGCGCTGGAGAAGCGCCGGTCAGCGACGAGCAGGTCGAGGCGGCAGTCGAGCGCATCAGTCGCGGCTTGCGTGCGACGGGTGAGCGCGAGATCCAGTCCCGGCAGGTGGGTGAGCTGGTCGTGGAGGCCCTGCCGCGATCTCGACCAGGTGGCCTATGTCCGTTTCGCTTCGGTCTATCGCAGCTTCGAAGACATCGAGGCCTTCCGCCACGAGGTGGAGCGCCTGCACCGCCGCTAACCAGCGGCCGCGAGCCAGATGCCGCCGACGACTCGCAGCTCACTTATTGTCGGACCTGTCCGACCCGCCGGAGCGAAGCTGAGTCTCCCCGTACACCGAGCGTGTCGGCTGATCGCCCGCTCCGCAGTGCAGCGCTTGCAATGCGGCATGGCGCGGTGTTTGCATACGCGCGCATCAAACAACATATGACTCGGAGAGAGCGCGCACATGACCGCACACCATCGCTTCCCCGTCCGCTTTTCGCCCGGATGCGATGCTGCGCTGCTCGGCCTCCCTGCTCGCGGGCGGTGCCCATGCGGCCCTGATTCCCGGCTTTGGCTTGGAAGAGTTCCCGAGTTTTCGACGCGGACTCGCTGGTCGTCGCATACGATTCGGACACTGATGCGCTGTTCGTCGTAGGGGTCAACAACGTGACCCTCCTGCTGGGAACGGAATCGGGCATCATCAACGGGCTCGACGGAACCGGCTTCCGGATGAACGTCAACCATCCGGCGAATAGTGTGGAAGGGGCCGGGGCCAGCGGGAGCATCAGCATCACGGGCGAGATTCCCGAGCTCGGCTACACCTCCGGAACGCTGCTCACCGGTGACGTCATCGACTTCGGCTGGGTCAGAATCCGGTGACGCCGACGAGCCCGTTCTGAGCTGCAGCTCGTGTTCGCGATCACCGGTGGTGATTCGGCGGAGCTGTTCGGAGACACCGCGGGCTATCGGCCTGACGCAGACCGACTTCCCGGGCAATTGGGACAGTGACTGGGTCAACGCAGGCGAAGGCCACTCCGTGACGGCCACCTACTCTCCGGTGCCGCTGCCGGGCGCGCTTGCTCCTGTTCGGATCCGGCCTGCTCGCCCTCGCGCGCACGCGCTCACGCGCCAAGCGCTGACCCGAACCTGAACGATCCCTCAGCTACCCCGCCGCCTGCGGCGCGGGCTCACGCTTTTTGCGCCACGAGGCCGGGCCAGCCGTGGCGTTCCCAGTACCCGACCAGCCCCATGCGACCTGCCAGCTCGATGAACCGGACGTCCGCACAGCGGCGCCGCCTCCGGAATGAGCAGCCACAGGTGCGTGAGACTGCGGTCCGCCACCTTGGGTCGGCGATGGCAAAGGCGTGGTCGGCCAGTCCGAGCAGCACGTAGAACAGGAACAAGGTGTTCGGTGCCACGGCGTTGCTCTGCCGGGCGCTTTCGAGGGCTGCGATGGCCGCATCCATGCGTGACGGATCGTCCAGCGCATCGATCGCGGGCTCTATCCACGAGACGTCCTTGCCGAGGGCCGTCATCGCGCGCTCCCAGGCGCCCGCGCGGCTGCGTACTCGCGCTTGCGCAGGTTTGCAAACAGCTCGACGTAGCCGAGCGGAAGCGGGCCCGCGCCGAGCTCACGGGCGATGCCGAGGTGATACATCGCTTCCTCGTCTTCACCGCGCACCGTGTGACACACGGCGAGGACGCAGTTGACGATCGGGGACACCGGATCCAGCTCGATAGGCCCGGCGCGCCTCGGCGAGCGCGTCGTCCTGTCGCGCAGAGGTCGTTCAGCAAGTTCGGAATACCACTGGTGCAGCTGCGGATCCTGGGAGTCGAGGGCCAGGGCGCGCTGCAGGCATTCCTCGGACTGGCTCCAGTCCCAGAGCCAGAAGTGCATATAGCTGAGCACGCCGTGGACCTCGCCGAGCGAGGGGTCGAGCTCGAGCGCCTTCTGCGCCAGCGGGCGCGCAACGGCGAAGCCATGCACCCGCGGCTCGCCCGTGTACTCCGGCAATACAGCGTGCGCCGCGGCGAGCGATGCGTACGCGCGCGCAAAGAGCGGATCGAGGGCGATCGCCTTGCGATACTGCTCGATCGCGCTGCGAATGGCCGCTTCGCCGCGACGCTGCCAGAGATGGCGAGCGCGCAGGTAGCAGTGATACGCATCCATGCTCGTCGTCGGCGTCGCCTGCAGGCGCCTGTGCGGCTTCGCCGCCGAGACGCAGCTTGAGCGCATCGGCGATCGACACCGCGATCTCGCTCTGGATGGCGAAGATGTCCTCCAGCTCGCGATCGAAGGTCTGCGACCACAGGTGATAGCCATGCTCCGCCTCGATGAGCTGGGCCGTGATGCGCACGCGCGCGCCGCCCAGCGCACGCTTCCCTCGAGGATGTTCCGCACGCCGAGCTGACGCGCGATGGTGCGGACGTCCGTGTTCTTGCCCTTGAACGCGAAGGATGAGGTCCGTGCGGCGACGCGCAGCTGCGATAACGAGGCCAGCGTGTTCAGCAACTCTTCGGAGATACCGTCGCTGAAATACTCGTGCTCGGCATGACTGCTCATGTTGACGAAGGGCAGCACGGCAATCGAGTGGCCCGGCGGCGGCTCGAGGCTCGGTACATCCGCGACCGGCGCAGTCTCGACGTCGGGAGTTCGGGTGATGCCCTTGCGTCCGAGGTCGAAGAACCAGGCGAGGATCAGCGCGACGGGCAATCCCGCGAGCAGCAGCATGAGCAACACCTGCCCCGCCAGTGCCGGCGGCAGGCCCACGAGCGGAAACACGGTCGTGCCGACTTGGAGCACGACCCAGGCGCCCGCCAGATACAGTGCCGCTGTTCCGAACAGTCCGCGTCGGCGGATCTCGGCGAATATTTTGCGCATCGATTACCGTGACGTTCGTGCTTGGCGGAGGATGGCGGAATCGCCACGATTGTCAAATCCGGTAGCGCGTGTTGCGGCGGATGGTCCCGACGCGCTGTGCTAAGCTGCGCGCCGCCCGAAGGGCCGTGGCCGAACGCCAAGACGCTCCAGAGACGCTCTGCATGGCTGCTTTCGAGTGGAAGATCAGACGCACATGCGCCGCGCGCTCGCGCTCGCCGCACGCGGCCTCAATGCGTGCGCACCCAATCCACGCGTCGGCTGTGTGAGATCGTGCGCGACGGGCACGTCATAGGGGAGGGCTGGCACATGCGTGCCGGCGAGCCGCATGCCGAGATCCATGCCTTGCGCGCCGCCGGGGTGCCGCCGCCGGAGCGACGGCGTACGTCAGCCTCGAGCCTTGCTGCCATGAGGGCCGCACGCCGCCCTGCACCGAGGCGCTCATCGCGGCGCGCGTTACGCGCGTCGTCGCCGCCATGAGTGACCCTGATCCGCGGGTCGCGGGCCGCGGACTCGATGCACTGAAGCCACGCCGGCATCGAAGTGGAAACCGGCCTGTGCGAAGCAGGGGCGCGCGAGCTCAACGCCGGTTTCCTCTCGCGGCTCATGCGCAAACGACCTTTCGTCCGCTGCAAGATCGCGGCGAGCCTCGACGGTGCGACGGCGATGGCAAATGGAGAAAGCCGTTGGATCACGAGCGAGGCTGCGCGCAACGACGTGCAACGCTTGCGCGCGCGCAGCTCCGCGATCGTCACGGGCATCGGCACGGCTCTGCGACGACGATCCGCAGCTCACCGTGCGCCTGCGGTCCGGCGCGTGGGTCCCCCGCTCCGCGTCGTGCTCGATGGTGACCTGCGCCTGCCAGCCAACGCGCGCATGCTGAAGGGAAGCCTGGTACGACGCTCGTCTTCACAGCCAGTCCCGATGTCGGGCGTGCAGACAAGCTTCGGAATGCCGGCAGCTACAGGTCGAACGCATCGATCGCACCGGCCGCGGGCTCGCGCTCGCCGTGGCGCTCCAGCGGCTCGCTGCACTGGGCGTCAACGACGCGCTGATCGAAGCAGGCTCGACGCTGAATGGTGCGCTGTTGGAGGCCGGTCTCGTCGATGAGCTCGTGCTCTACGTCGCGCCGCAGATTCTCGGGCGCCATACGCGCGGGCTGTTCGAGCTGCCGGACCTGCTTCGGCTCGATCAGGCCGTGATCTTCAGAGCTGGTCGAGACCCGCCGCGTCGGCGCCGGATATGCGCGTGCGTGCGCGTCCGGCAAAATAGACAGCATGTTTACCGGCATCGTGACGGTCATCGGACGCGTGCGCGCACGCGAGCAGCGCGGTGGCGACCTGCGCTTCGAATTCGATGAAGCGGACGCGGTGCTCGGCGGATGCGGCGTGGGCGACAGCATCGCCGTCAACGGCGTCTGCCTCACGGCGAGTCACGATTGCGGGCAGTGTATTCGCCGCCGACGTCTCGTCCGAAACCATCGCGCGCTCGACACTCCGGCACACTCGAGGTCGGAGCGCGAGTGAACTCTCGAGCCACCGCTGCGCGCGGGACAGCCGATTTCTGGACACTTCGTCAGCGGGCATGTGAACCGCGACGGCGCGCGTGCTGAGTCGGCACGAAGATGCGCGTGCGCTGCGTCTGGAGATCGAGCTGCCTTCCGAGCTCGCTCCTATGTCGTCTCGAAAGGATCGATTGCCGTGGACGGCGTGAGTCTGACGGTGAACGAGGTGCTCGCCGATCGCTTTGGCGTGGCGATCATTCCGCATACGCGCGAACGGACGATCATCGGCTGGTATGGACCAGGCACTGTGGTGAATCTCGAAGCGGATCTGCGCGCCCGTTACCTGCGCAGCCTGCTTGCGCCGGGCTGGGATGCCGTATGATGGCGCTTCCGATCGACCTCTGGAGACCACCGTGCAAGCCGTCGAGCGCAAGGACCGACCCGCGTCGCGGGTGCTGAACAGCACCGAGGACATCCTCGCCGATCTACGCGCCGGCAAGATGGTCATCGTCATGGACGACGAGGCGCGTGAGAATGAAGGCGATCTCCTCATGCTCGCGAGCCGCGTGCGACCCAGGACATCAACTTCATGGCGCGCTACGGTCGCGGCCTCATCTGTCTCACGCTGACGCGCGAGCGCTGCCAGCAGCTGCGCCTGCCGCTCATGGTGAGCGAAACCGACCGTGCACGGCGCACGAACTTCACGGTGTCGATCGAGGCGGCCGAAGGCGTGACCACCGGCATCTCGGCGCACGATCGCGCACGCACCGTGCGCACTGGCCGTCGCGCCGGATGCGCGTCCCGAGGATCTGACCCAGCCAGGCCATGTCTTTCCGCTGATGGCGCAGCCGGGTGGCGATGCTCACGCGCGCCGGACATACGGAAGCCGGCTGCGACCTCGCGCGCCTCGCGGGCTGAGGCCTGCCGCGGTCATTGTCGAGATCCTCAACGAGGATGGCAGCATGGCGCGCCGCGCCGATCTCGAGCGCTTCGCCCATCAGCACGGCCTCAGGATCGGCACCATCGCCGACCTGATCCGGTATCGACTCGCGACCGAACGCTCGATCGAGCACCTCGCGGAGAGTCGCGTGCCGACCGATCTCGGCGAGTTCACCTTGCACTGCTACGAAGATCACGTGCATCGCGACCTCCACCTCGCGCTCGTGCGCGGCCGCATCGATCCCACGGTGCCGACGCTCGTGCGCGTGCATTTGCTCGACACGCTCGGCGACGTCGTCGGCGTGCGCTGGGAAGGACTCGGCTGGCCGCTGCGCAGCGTCTCTGGAGCGCGTGGCGGCGGAAGGCAGTGGGGTGGTGGTGATTCTGCGTGGACGCGAGGATCCGCGCGCACTGCTCGCCGCGCTCGAGCGCGGACCGCACGCCAACGTGGAGGTCGACGTTTCCGCGGACCTGCGTACCTATGGCATCGGCGCGCAGATCCTGCGCGATCTCGGCGTGCGACGCATGCGCGTGCTCTCGGCGCCGAAACGGCTGCACGCCATTTCGGGCTTCGGCCTCGAAGTCGTCGAGTACATCGATCAATGAGCGCGCCGATCGCGTGACCGAACCTGGAGCTCATCGAAGGCGAAACCAATGCGCGCAAGCTGCGCGTTGCACTCGTCGCCACACGTTACAACGAGCCGATCGTCGAACGCTTGCGCACCGGAGCAATCGACGCGCTCATCGAGCACGGCGCGCGCGCGCATGACCTCACGATCGTACGTGTGCCCGGTGCGTTCGAGCTGCCGCTCGCGGTGCGCAAGCTTGCCGACCGCGGCCGTCACGATGCCATCGTCGCGCTGGGGGCTGTCGTCCGCGGCGATACGCCGCATTTCGATTACGTGGCGGGGAGAATGCGCGGCCGGACTTGCGCGCGTGATGGCGGACACGGGCGTGCCGGTCGGCTTCGGCGTTCTTACGGTGGACACGCTGGAGCAGGCGATCGAGCGCGCCGGGGGCGCTAGGCAATAAGGGCGCGGAGGCCGCGCTCGCTGCTATCGAGATGGCCCAGCTTCTCCTGCGCCTCGAGGAATGACGTGGCGCGCCCGCGTCCAGGCGTGGCGCGCAGCCGGGCGCGCAGACTGCTCATGCAGGCGCTCTATCAGCGCGCGCTCACCCAGCACAGCGCCGACGTACTGCTGGAACAATACGGTGTCAATCCAGAAATCGAGCGCGCGCCGATGCGAGGTATTTCCGCGAGCTGCTGCTCGGCATCGTCCCCGCCGAGGCGCGTCTGGACGAGCTGATCCAGAGCTGCGCGGATCGCCCACTGGTGCAGCTCGATCCGATCGAACACGCAATCCCTGCGCATCGGCGTCTTCGAGCTGGCCGAGCGTCGCGAGAGTTCATATCGCGTCGTCGTCAACGAGGCCGTCGAGCTCAGTCACCTCTTCGGCGCAGCGGACGGACACGAGTTCGTGAACGCGGTGCTCGACCGCGCCCGCGCGCACCCTGCGGGCGGAGGGGCGCTGACCGCGCGCCGGACACGGCAATGGCTGAACGCAGACTCTCGGAACGGGAGCTGATCGGACGCTGCTTCGCGAGTCGCGGACCGCGTCGCGCGACGTCGTCCGCGGCATCGGCGACGATGCGGCCGTGCTGCGCGTACCTGCTGATTCCGAGCTGGTGGCGACGGTCGACGCGATCGTCGAGGGCGTGCACTTCCTGAGGACCGCGGATGCAGCGGACATCGGCTATCGCGCGCTCGCCGTGAACCTGAGCGACCTCGGCTGCCATGGGCGCGGAGCCGGCCTGGCGCGCTGCTGGCCTTGATGGTGCCCGCAGCCGACGAAACATGGCTCGCGGGATTCGTCCGCGGCTTCTTCGAGCTCGCCGATCGACACGGATGTCGCTCGTCGGCGGCGACACCAATCAGGGGCCGCTCTGCATCAGCGTCCAGCTCCACGGATTCGTGCCGCGTGGCGCAGGTCTCACGCCGCAGCGGCGCGCGCCCGGGTGATCTGCTGTACGTCACGGGCACGCTCGGTGACGCAGCTGCCGGGCTCGCGCTGGAACGCGATGGGAGAAGGACGCGACGCTCGCGGCGCCGAGGAGCTACGCCGTCGCTTCCTGCGACCCGAGCCGCAGGTCGAGGAAGGACGCGTGCTGCGCGACCTCGCGTCCGCCGCAATCGACGTATCCGATGGGCTCGTCCTGGATGCCCGGCCGACTGTCGCGTGCGAGCGGTGTGGGCATCGAGCTCGAGCTCGAGCGGCTGCCGATGTCCACTGCCCTGCGTGCCGCACATGGAGAGAGCGCAGCCCACACCTTCGCGCTGAGCGGAGGCGACGACCTACGAGCTGTTGTTCAGTATTTCTCCGGAACGTACGATCGATCTCGCGCGCACGTCGCAGGGCTGGAGCTGCGGCTGCACGCGCATCGGTCGCGTCGTCGCCGAGCCGGGCGTGCGCACGCGTCTCTATGGGCGCGAGTACCGCTCGTCACGGGCGGCTTTCAGCATTTCTGATCCCGGCTGATGCCGTCCGCGCCCCGGATCCCGGCCGCTCGCGTTCTGCGCGATCCGGGACATCTGCTCGCTTTCGGGCTCGGACTGGGGCTGGTGCCCGTGGCGCCGGAACCTTCGGCACGCTCCTCGGTGTCCCGATCGCTCTCGGGCTGGCGCGCCTGGGACTGCCGGCAGCGACGATCGGCACCGCGGTGCTGTTCCTCGCCGGGATCTACCTGTGCGGTCGAGGCCGCCCGGGCGCTCGGGACAGGCGATCATCCAGGCATCGTCTGGGACGAAGTCGTGGGTTATGCCGCCATCGCCGTTCTGTTCAGTGTCCGCCAAGCTGGCCCTGGTGGCTCGCTGCGTTCCCTGCTGTTCCGGGCTCTGGACATCGTCAAACCCTGGCCGATACGCGAGATAGATCCACAGTCTCCACACGGAGGGCTGGGGAACTATGCTTGACGACGCTGTTGCGGGCCTCTTCACGGGCCTGGCGCTCCTGCTCGCACGGCTCCTCTTCCTGGACGGTCCTGGCTGAATGACGAGCGACTCTCTGTCAGGCGCACAGCGCAACGACCCGACGGTGCCCGAGCAGATCGGCAAGTACGTCGTCGTCAAGCGCGTCGGCAATGGCAGTAGCGGCACCGTGTACCTGTCGCACGACCGCTTTCTATGGTCGTGACGTCGCAATCAAGCTCTATCACAACGACGGTCCGAGCGCGGAGGACCAGCGCGTCATCCGCAAAGATGTTCTTCACGGAAGCGCAGCATGGTCGGCATGCTGCAACATCCGAACATCCTGCCCATCTACGACGCGGGCGAGCACGAGGGGCAACTACAGTAGTCATCGGAGCACGTGCACGGTGCGCGCACGCTGTCCGCCTACTGCCGCCCGGACAATCTGCCTGCGCATCGACGATGTCGTCGAGATCATCTTCAAGTGCGCGAAGGCGTTGCACTACTCGCACGGGCGCGGGGTCGTGCACCGCGACATCAAGCCGCCAGCAACATCATGCTGACGCATCGACAGCGATGTGCGCATCATCGACTTCGGCATCGCACTGATCGCGGACTCCGGAGATCTCGCGGATCGAGGGCATTGCGGGCTCGCCGAGCCTATATGTCACCCGAGCAGGTGCGTTCCTCCGAGATCACGCATCGCTCCGACATCTACTCGCTCGGCGTCGTCGTGACGCCGCGAGCTGCTGACCGGCAAGCGTCCGTACCGCGCCAACAACCTGGCGAAGCTCCTGCGCCAGATCGTGTACGCGACGCCGCGGCCTATCCACACGACGCGCTCCGACGTGCCGGAAATCTCTGGGAGACCGCCGTCAGCAACGGCGCTGCAGAAGATCCCGCTGAAGCGCTATCACGAGCGGGCTCGAGCTCGCCGCCTCGCTGACCCGGGTCAACCAGCACCTCACCGAGCGCGAAGGTGCAGCTCAAGATCGACCATGCAGCAGCAGCTTCGGCCTGCTGCGCACGCCTGCAGTTTCTTCCACGACTTCTCACACGGCGAGATCTGGGAGGTTCTGCGCGCAAGCGACTGGCGTGACTATGCGCCGGAGGAAAGTCGTGCAGGGAGGGCGAGATGGACGATCGCTTCTACATCATCGTTACCGGCGACGTCGAAGTGCGCCGAGCGGATCGCGGTCGTCGGGCGGCTCCCAAGGAGACTGCTTCGGCGAGACGAGCTATGTCAAAGCCCGCCGTACGGCCACGATCCGCGCCGCGGAACCCGTGACGCTGATGCGGGTGAGCTCGACGCTGCTCGAGCAGGTCTCCGCCGCCTGCCAGCTGCGCTTCATGCGCATGTTCCTGCACACGCTCATCGAGCGGCGTCTGCAGGCAACGATCGGTTGGCTGCGTCGAGTTGGGGGTCAGACCCGAGCTGACCCAGGGTCGGAGAGCCGGCTCTGACCCGATCCGACTCAGCTCTGTTCCGGCCGATCCTTGTCGTGCTCGACCCGCGCATAGGCCGAGTGGTTGTCGGATCGACTCGAAATTCTCCCGACTCGACGGAATAGCCGCGGATTCGCGCATCACCGTTCAGGCGCACGGCGATGTCGCGCACCATGTCTTCGACGAATTTCGGATTGTCGTAAGCGCGCTCGGTCACGAACTTCTCGTCAGGCCGCTTCAGGATTCCGAACAGCTCGCACGGAAGCCTCCTGCTCGGCGATATCGATGAGCTCCTCCAGCCACGACAAGCCCTCGATGCGAGCGGTGATCGTCACGTGCGAGCGCTGGTTGTGGGCGCCGTAGTCGGAGATGCCGCTTCGAGCACGGGCACAGGCTCGTCACCGGCACGACGACCTTGAGCGAGATGATGCTCGCGCCGTCGTGCACGCTACGCCGAGCGAGGCTCGCGCTTGTAGTCGAGCAGGCTCTCGACGCCCTGACACCGGCGCGCGTTTCGTGACGAAGTACGGGAAGCTCATCTCGATGTGACCGGAAGTGGCATCGAGGCGCGTCGTCATCCTCGAGCATCTGCTGGAATGACGTGACCGAGATCTCCTTCTCGTAGCTGTTGAGGATCTCGACGAAGCGCGACATGTGCGTGCCCTTGAAGTTGTGGGGCAGGTTCACGTACATGTTGAAGTTCGCGATCGTATGCTGCTCGCCGCCGGAACGATCGAGCACCCGCACCGGATGATAGATGTCCTTGATCCCGACCTTGTTGATCGGAATGCGGCGGGTATCGGGCCGGCCCTGCACGTCGTCGATCGGACCGCACGGTCGTCTGTCGGGCGAGGATGGGTGTCATTCATTTGTCGATCCTCGGTGCACCTTGGGGCGCTCGTAGGCAATGGTCAAGGTAAGCCGTCGCGCGGCCCTCTGCAACGTCATGGTGGCTCGCAGCGCCGTTTTCAATAGCACCGTTCGATGATGTAGGCGAAAGCCAGCGCAGGGGGTTCCGCCGCTGCGCCAAGCAGGCGAGCTCCGCCAGCGCCTGCTCGTGCAGCTCGCGCGTGCGGCTGTTTGGCGCGACTCAATCCGGCGATACTCGGATACGTTGGCTTGTTGCGAGCCTCGTCTGCACCCGGACTCTTGCCGAGCGTGGCTGCATCACCTTCCACGTCGAGGATGTCATCCTGCACCTGGAAGGCGAGGCCCGGCGCATTCGGCGAAAGCGCTTCGAGATGTCCGACCTGGCGCGCCGGAGCAGCTCGGGCGCCGACAGTGCGCCGAGGACGACGCTCGCGCCGATGAGTGCACCGGTCTTCAGGCGATGCATGTGCTCGAGCTGCTCGAGCGTGAGCACGCTGCCCGTCGATTCGATGTCGATGGCCTGTCCGCCGGCCATGCCGGCCAGGCCCGCGGCCTGTGCCAGCGCGCGCGATCATGCGCCGAACGCGGCTGCGCTTCCTCGACCATGTCGGGGTCGCGCGCCAGGATCTCGAAAGCGAGCACCTGCAGCGCATCGCCGACAAGAATGGCAGTTGCTTCATCGAAGGCGCGATGGCAGGTGGGGCGGCCGCGACGCAGATCGTCATCGTCCATGGAAGGCAGGTCGTCGTGCACTGAGTGAGTAGGCGTGTATCAGATTCGACCGCGCACGAGGGCCCGTCGAGCCGGCGCGGATCGAGGCCGAGCACCTCTCCCGTGAAGTACACGAGCAACGGACGAATCCGCTTGCCGCCGCCGAGTGCGGCATAGCGCATCGGCTGCGCATGGAGGCGTTCCGGGGACTGATCGACCGGCGGAAGCCACCGCGCTCGATGGCGCCCTGCACGCGCGCCTGATAGGCCGCGACCTTCTCCCGACGTATGACACTCCGGGCTAGCCGGAGTCAGATTCGAAAGGAACCGCAGTACCTTCCGCGCTGTGCTCGAGCAGGATCTCCACCTTCCTGTTCAGCGGCCTTGAGGGGCCTGTTCGCACAGCCTGGTCAGCTCGATCGCCGCGCTCGAACTGGCGCAAGCGACTCGTCCGAGCGACAGCTCGCCCTGCTCGAGCCGCGCGACGAGGGTTTCCAGCTCCTTGAGCATGCGCTCGAAATCCGGTGTCTGGGCGTCGGCTTTGGGCACGATAGGAGGGTCGGGAAGGGGAGGCGCCATGGTAGCCAGTCTCTCCGGGGCGGCAACGCGGCGCCCGTCAGGGAGCGTTGCTGCGCCGGTCCGCGCACGATTTGACATGATGCCTGAGGCGAGCCACCATTGACTCGCATTAGACTTGGTCTAACAAAGGCCTCGCGTAGTTACCGTGGTGGAGGACGATCCATGCAGCTCAAAGGCAGCAATACCGGAACAGAATCTGAAGGCGGCATTCGCGGGCGAATCGCAGGCGAATCGCCGCTACCTGTACTTCGCGGCCAAGGCGGACGTCGAAGGCTTCAACGACGTCGCGGCGGTGTTCCGCTCGACCGCGGAAGGCGAGACCGGGCCACGCGCACGGCCATCTGGAATATCTCGAAGCAGTCGGCGATCCGGCGACCGGTCTGCCGATCGGCGCGACGCGCTCAACCTGAAGGCGGCGATCGCCGGCGAGACGCACGAATACACGGACATGTATCCGGGCATGGCGAAGGCCGCGCGCACGGAAGGCTTCGACGAGATCGCGGACTGGTTCGAGACGCTGGCGAAGGCGGAGCGCTCGCACGCGAATCGCTTCCAGAAGGCGCTGGACACGCTCGGCACCTGATCGAACGACTGCAGATGCAGGCGCGGGGCGCGAGCCGCTGCCCGCGACCGAGTCCCCGAATGAGCGGACCCGAGTCGACGCGAGGGCAGCCTCGAAGCACCGACGCGCCATCCCACTCGACTGGCAGAGCGCTGATTACTTCGACCCCGGCGCTCTCCTGCACGAGCTGGAGCGCGTGTTCGACATCTGCCACGGCTGCCGGCGCTGCTTCAACCTCTGCAACGCCTTCCCGACGCTGTTCGACGCTCGTCGACGACCGACTACCGGCGAGGTCGCGCAGGTGCCGACACGCAGCGTTCGCTGGAGGTAGTCGATCACTGCTACCTCTGCGACATGTGCTACATGACGAAGTGTCCTTACGTGCCGCCGCATCCTGGAACGTCGATTTCCCGCATCTGCATGCTGCGCGCGAAGGCCGCAGCGCTTTCGCACGGGTGGCGTGAGACGAGCGCCGCGGCTCCTCGCGAACCCTGATGCGATCGGTCGTCTCGCGCGGCATTCCGGTCGTCGTCGAGATGATGAACGCCGGCAAACCGCAGCCCGACCGGGCGCAAGCTGCTGGCGAAGGCGCTCGACGTGCATCGCGAGGCGCACGTGCCCGACCTATCATCGCGACGATCTGCGCAAGCGTCTGCGCAGGCGTAAGCCCGCAACGCTGACTGCCGTACAGCCGACCGAGACGACGCGGCGGCCGCGTGGCGCTGTTCGGGACCTGCTACGGCCGGCGCAACGAGCCCGAGCTCGGCGAGGATCTGGTCGCGATCTTCGAGCACAACGGCATTCCGCGTTGCAGCTCGCGCCGCGCGAGCATGCTGCTGCGGCATGCCGAAGCTCGAGCTCGGCGACCTCGAGGGGATTCGCGCGCTCGAAGGACGAGAACATCCCGCGAGCTGGCGCAGGCTCGTCGACGCGGGCTACGATCTCGTGGCGCCGATTCCGTCGTGTGTGCTCGATGTTCAAGCAGGAGCTGCCGCTCATGTTTCCCGTGACGATGCCGACGTTGAAGCGCGTCGGCGGACGCAATGTTCGATCCCGTTCGAGTACCTCGTGCTCCGTCACCGGGCGGCACGGCTGCGCACCGGATTTCACGCGGCCGCTGGGCAAGGTCGCCTATCACGTCGCCTGTCACCTGCGCGTGCAGAACATCGGCCAGAAGACGCGCGAGCTGCTCGAGCTCGTGCCCGGCACGACGGTCAGATCGATCGAGCGCTGCGCCGGTCACGACTGGACCTATATGGCGTGCGGCGCAGTTCCACGAGGTCACCGATGCGCATCGGCGATCCCGTCGTCGACAGCGTATCGACCAGATCGAGCGCGACTGCTGCGCGAGCGACTGCCCGCTGGCCGGACACCATCTCGGCTCGGGACTGCAAGCGCAATGCCCGCCGACGCATCCACTGCGCCTGCTGCGCAGCCTACGGCCTGGATGGATCTGCCGCTGAGCAAGGACGCTGGCCCGCCGCTCAGCCGATCTGATGTCGCTCGAGGCCTACGCGAAGGCGCGGCCGAGTTCCGCCGCCGCATCATGGCGCACAAGGCGCAGTCGTCGCGTACAGCTCAGCGAGCACCTCACGCTCACCTTCGAGGATCGATTGACGATGCAGTACCAGGTGCAGGAGATGCTGCGCGCGGAGCGGATCTTCGAGGAGGACGGCATTCGCGAGGAGCTCGCCGCCTACAATCCGCTCATTCCGGACGGGACGCAACTGGAAGGCGACGATGATGCTCGGTATCCGACGCCGGAGGAGCGGCGCAGCGCGCTGCAGAGCGCTCGATCGGGATCGAGGATCGCGTCTGGGTGCGAGTCGCCGGACACGCGCCGTCTATGCGGCATCGCGGACGAGGACCTGACGCGCGAGAACGAGGAGAAGACCTTCGTCCGTCCACTTTCTGCGATTCGAGCTCGCAGCCGGCGATGATCGCGCGCGCTCAGGTCAGGCGCGGGCCTCGCGATCGGCGTCGATCACCGCGAACTATGACGCCAGCGTCGATCCGGTGAGCGCGCGAGACGCGCGCGTCGCTCGTCGCGGACCTCGACTGAAGCGCTGCGAGCCGGCGCGCGCGGCTCGGCTACAATGCGCCGCGACCGCGTCGCCTCGACGGCCGACGCTGAAGCCGACATGACCCAGAGTTACACCGCTTCGGACATCGAGGTGCTGAGCGGCCTCGATCCCGTGCGCCGCCGCCCGGGCATGTACACGGACACGAGCCGGCCGGACCACCTGGCGCGCGAGGTCGATCGACAACAGCGTCGACGAGGCGATCGCCGGCTACTGCCAGCGCATCGACGTCACCGTGCACGCCGACGGCTCGCTCGAGGGTGCGCGACGACGGCCGCGGCATGCCGGTGGACCTGCATCCGCAGGAGAAGATTCCCGGCGTCGAGCTGATCCTCACGCGCCTGCACGCCGGCGGAAAGTTCTCCGGACCAGACCTACACGTTCGCCGGCGGCCTGCACGGCGTCGGCGTTTCCGTCGTGAACGCGCTGTCGACGCACCTCGAGGTGTGGATACGGCGCGACGGCAAAGAATACAACATGGCCTTCAGGGACGGCGCGCCGCGCTCGAAGCTCGAGGTCGTCGGGCACCGTCGGCAGAGGCGAGCCGCGGCACGACGCTGCGCTTCTGGCCCGATCCGAAGTACTTCGATTCACCGTCATTCTCGCTGCCGCGGCTCAAGCACCTGCTGCGCGCGAAGGCCGTGCTGCTGCCCGGGACTGCGCAGTGCACCTCGAGCGTCGAGAAGACGGGCGAGGACGAGGAGTGGTGCTACGAGGACGGGCTCGCGCAGTACCTCGCTCGACGCGACCGGAAGCCGCCGCGCCTGCCCGGAGCAGCCCGTCGTCGGCCGCATCGAAGGAGCAGCGCGAAACGGCCGAGTGGGCGCTGCTCTGGCTGCCCGAGGGCGGCGAGCGGCTCACCGAGAGCTACGTGAACCTCATCCCGACGCCGCAGGGCGGCACGCACGTCGAGCGGCTTGCGCGCGGGCATCACGGAGGCGATCCGCGAGTTCTGCGAGTTCCGCAATCTGCTCCCGCGCGGCGTGCGCATCGCGCCGGAGGACGTGTGGGAGACGCTCGCACTACGTGCTGTCGGTGCAGCTGCGCGAGCCGCAGTTCACCGGACAGACGAAGGAGCGGCTCGCGTCGCGCGAGTGCGCGGCCTTCGTCTCCGGCGCCGCCAAGGACAGCTTCGCGCTGTGGCTCAACCAGCACGCCGAGAGCCGGCACGCAGATCGCGCAGCTCGCCATCGAGCAGCGCGCAGGCGCGCCTGCGTGAGGGCCGCAAGGTCGCTGCGCAAGCGCATCACCGCGGGCCCGGCGCTGCCGGGCAAGCTCGCCGACTGCACCTGCCAGGATCCCGCGCGCAGCGAGCTGTTCCTCGTCGAGGGCGATTCCGCCGGCGGCTCCGCGAAGCAGGCGCGCGACCGCGAGCTGCAGGCGATCATGCCGCTGCGCGGCAAGATCCTGAACACCTGGGAGGTCGAGCCGGCGGAGGTGCTCGCCTCGCAGGCCGTGCACGACATCAGCATCGCGCTCGGCGTCGAGCCGGGCTCGAGCGACCTCGTCCGGTCTGCGCTATCACCGCGTCTGCATCCTCGCCGACGCCGACTCCGACGGCGCAGCACATCGCGACGCTGCTGTGCGCGCTGTTCGTGCGTCATTTCCAGCCGCTGGTGATGGCGGGCCACGTGCACGTCGCCATGCCGCCGCTCTATCGCATCGACGTCGGCAAGCAGGTCTACTACGCGCTCGACGACGCCGAACGCAGCGGCGTCGCTCGGATCGCATCGAAGCCGAGGGCCTGCGCGGCAAGGTTTCCGTCACGCGCTTCAAGGGCCTGGGCGAGATGAGCCCGGCGCAGCTGCGCGAGACGACGATGGCGCCGGAGACGCGCCGTCTCATCCAGCTCGACCGTCGATGCCGAGGACGAAACCGAGCGCGCTGCTCGACATGCTGCTCGCGAAGAAGCGCGCCGCCGGAGCGACGCGCCTGGCTCGAGCACAACGGCAACCTCGCCGGAGCTCTGAGCGCGCGTCGCACGCGCGCTTCGCTGACATAAGCGTCCTGTCGCCTCGGCGCATCTGTCGGCTGCGCTTTACAAACCCGCGCTCCGCCAGGCTGTTACACTGGGAACGACAACTGCTTGAGCGGCGGAGTTTTTGCCCTCGGTGGCATATCGCCTTGCAGCACTCCGGCCGTGGCGCTCAGAGGGCGGCACGGAGCATGGCATCCATGAGCAAGATACAACACATCCTCGCATTGACTTCACCGGTGAATCACGCGGCGCAGGTGCTCGCGTCCTTCCAACGGCGCTTCGAGGACACGCGGTCCCGAGCGCCAGATCGGCTACTACCATCACCTACGCGAACGACACCGACGCGCGCAATGCGCGCAATCTCAAGCGCTGGACCGACGAGTCGCCTGGCGCTGGTACGAGGTGAGCTGAGCAACGCGCGAGCTGGCGTCCACGCGGACGCAGTCTCGCTGCAGCTCCGCCTCGCGTTCGGGCATCCCTGCCCGAACAGACCGATGCCTTCGCGCCGCACGCCCACCTCCGCCGCCGCATCACGCTATCATCGCGGCGGCTGCCAGACAGCGCGGATCGTCAGCGCTTCATGCAGGAACAACTCGATTTCGAGGGCGTCGAGCGCGTCCCGCTCCGGACCTTCACCGAGAAGGCCTACCTCGATTACTCCATGTACGTGATCCTCGACCGCGCGCTGCCGCAGGTCGCGGACGGCCTGAAGCCCGTGCAGCGGCGCATCGTCTACGCGATGAGCGAGCTCGGCTCGCGGCGGGCGCCAAGCACAGAAATCCGCGCGCACGATCGGCGACGTCATCGGCAAGTACCATCCGCACGGCGACGCCGCGCTGCTACGAGGCGCTGGTGCTGATGGCGCAGCCGTTCTCGCCTACCGCTATCCGATCGTCGACGGCCAGGGCAACTTCGGCTCGCAGGACGATCCGAAGTCCTTCGCCGCCATGCGCTACACCGAGGTCGCGCCTCACGCCGTTACGCCGCGAGCGCTGCTCGCCGAGCTCGGCGCAGGGCACGGTCGACTGGACGCCGAACTTCGACGGCACGCTGGAAGAGCCGACGCTGCTGCCGGCGCGCCTGCCGAACGTGCTGCTGAACGGCGCCACCGGCATCGCCGTCGGCATGGCGACCGACATCCCGCCGCACAACCTGCGCGAGGTCGTGCAGCGCCTGCGTGCTGCTGCTCGAGTCGCCGGACGCGACGCTCGCGCGAGCTGTGCGAGCACGTGCGCGGCCCCGACTTCCCGACCGGCGGCGAGATCGTGTCGCCGCCGGAGGAGATCGCGCGCATCTACGAGACCGGCAACGGCTGCGCGTGCGCTGCGCGGACGCTGCGAGCGCGAGGGCAACGACGTCGTCATCACCGCGCTGCCGTACCAGGTCTCCGGCGAGCGGCTGCGCGAGCAGATCGCCGAGCAGATGCAGGCGAAGAAGCTGCCGATGGTCGAGGATCTGCGCGACGAGTCGGATCACGAGAATCCGACGCGTCATCGTGATCGTGCCGCGCTCGAACCGCGTCGACGTCGACGCGCTGATGGCGCACCTCTTCGCCACGACCGGAGCTCGAGCGCACGGTGCCGCGTCAACATGAACGTCGATCGGGCTCGACGGCCGGCCGCGCACCTACGACCTGAAGTCACTGCTCGCCGAGTGGCTGCAGTTCCGCATCGCGACGGTGCAGCGCCGGCTCGCAGTTCCGGCTCGACAAGGATCGTGCGGCGCCTGCACGTCCTCGACGGCTATCTCATCGCCTACCTGAATCTGGACGAGGTCATCAGGATCATCCGGCGCGAGGACGATCCGAAGCCCGTAGCTGATGGAGCGCTTCGAGCTCGAGCGACGATGCAGGCGGAAGCCATCCTCGAGCTGAAGCTGCGCCACCTCGCGAAGCTCGAGGAGAAGCGGATCACGCGACGAGAAGCGCGAGCTCGCGGCGGAAGCGCGAGCAGCTCGAGAAGACGCTGAAGAGCCGCGCACGCCTGAAGCGACTCGTGCGCGATGAGATGCTCGCGGACGCGGAGCGCTACGGCGACGAGCGCCGTTCGCAGCTCGTCGCGCGTCGCCCGGCGCGCGCGATCGAAGCGACGGAGCTGATCGGCGTCGAGCCGGTCACGGTCGTGCTCTCGCGCAGCGGGTTCGGTGCGCGCCGCGAAGGGCCACGACATCGATCCCGAGACGCTGAGCTACAAGGGCAGGCGACGGGCTGCTCTCAGCGGTGCGTGGCCGCAGCAATCAGCTGGCCGTGTTCTGGACCAGCACCGGCCGTGCCTATACGCTGTCACACACGCTGCCGTCGGGCGCGTGGTCAGGGCGAACCGTTGAGCCGGCAGGCTCAACCCGCCCGAGGGTGCGCAGTTCGCGGGTGCGCTCATCAGGCGAGCCTGCAGATCGCTGGCTGCTCGCGAGCAGCGCGGGTTATGCCTTCGTCGTGGCGCTGGAGGCGCTGCGATTCGGCAATCGCGCCGGCAAGGCCGTGCTCGGCGTGCCGAGGGCGCGCTGGTGCTGATCCCAGCGCCGGTGCCGGCGAGCCGCGCATCGAGGGTGGCCGCCGTGAGCGGCGCAGGACGCCTGCTCGTCTGCTCGTTGCGGAGCTGCCTGACCTCGCGCGCGGCAAGGGCAACAAGCTGCTTGCCGTGCGTGCGGCGGAGGCGAATCCATGGTCGCGGTGAGCGTCGTCGGCGAAGGTCAGTCGCTGCTCGGTGCGCAGCGGGACGCGCACGATGACGCTGCGCTGGGACGAGCCCAAGGCTATCGGGAGAGCGGGGCAGGCGCGGTGCGCTGTTGCCGCGCGGCTGGCGCAAGGTGGACGCGCTCGCGAGCGCGTGAGATCAGCGTTTCCCGGAGGCGCGAGCGACAGCGACCGCGTTCGGCGCGTCCTCGTCCTCCTTGATCTCCAGAGTTCGAGCAGGCTGGAATCGGCCGTGCTTTCTCCGCCGTGCTCTGGCATCGCCGACCGGCTCCATGTCCATGTGGTAGTAGCCATGGTCGTCGCCCGGCATGCGCCTCGCGCGCGCGCGCGCCGTCGGCCGCATCGGCGGCTCCGCCATGACGTCGAGCGGCAGCGGCGCGGCTGACGCGTCCACGTTGCTGTTGTCTTCGCGGTACGCGAGGCGCAGGCAGGTCGGTGTCGACGAGGAACTGGCGCGAGTCCGCGAGGCGGATCGCGCGGCGTGACCGCCGCTGCCATGACTCGTCGGCACCTCGTCTTTCCTGCACGCCGGCGATTCCGGCATCGCGGGCAATTCGAGGTCGAGCGCAGCGACGGGACTCTCGATCTTGAGACTCAGATCGGTGGGCGCCTGCAGTCGCGAACTCCGAGCACCTGGTAGCGCATTTCGGGAATGGGCTGCGTGGCATCGGGTGCCGGGGCGGATCGCGCGCGCGCGCTTCTGAGCGAGGCGTATCGCCGCGATCTCCTGGGTCGACGCCTCGACCGGTGAGTGGCGTGCCGATGGGGTGCTCTTTCACTTCGATTCCGTGATCGAGCCGGATCGTGCGCTCGGGCCTGCTGGCGTGGCGCTGATTGCGCGCGCTCGAGATCGGTTCCGCGCGACGGCGGCGCAGGAACAGGCGCGTGAGCAGCATGCCGAGCGCGCCGCCGGCGATCACCATGCCGAGCACCCACAACGTCCACCAGGAGCGGCGCGCTGTGCCCTTCGGTGCGAGGCGCCGCGGTTTCGGGCGCGGCGACCTGCGCGTGCCACGACCTTCGCCGCGCGCATCGCTGGCGCGGTTTCCGGCGCGACTTCGTGCAGTGTGATCCCGGTGCGGGCTCCGGCGTTGCCTGGCTCGTGGCGCTCGACGCCGTCGTCATCGCCGCTGGCAGTCGTGTCTTCGGACTTCGACCGGTGCCGGCGCGTCTATCGTCCGTGCTCAGCTCGACGTCGTCGCGCCTACGGCGTCCGCGTTCCTCGGGCTTCGTCGCGACGGGCGTGCCCACGATCGAGGCGAGTCGGGCATTGGCTGCGGCGCGCACGGCCTGAGCGTAGCCGCTCTGGCGCAGCTGCAGCTTTTCGATCGACTCGGGCGAGCGACGTCGTCAGCACGAAGCGGCGCAGCGACCGCGCGCCGCCGTGGGTGCGTGGCGCGACCATCGCATGCAGCGTGAGCGAACGCGCCGGTCCGGCGCGATCTGCGCGTACGGACGCGGCGAGATCGCCGTCGAGCGCGGGGATTTCGATCCCGGTTCCGGCCATCACGCGGTCCGGATCGCCGCCGACGAAGGCCATCGGATTCTGCGCGTGAATGCGCTCGGCAATAGGCCCACAGCGAGCCCAGCGGGGCGTCCGCTCACGCGCGGCGATGCCCGGAGAGCGTGTCGCCGACCTGGATGCGATATGCGCTGCCAGGCGCGATGGCGATCGTCGGCTCGATGCTCGCATGGGACGTGAGGGCTGGCGCGCCGGCATCCCGCTCGCGCGCGCGCGGGTGCGACGTGCGGCTGCCGAAGGCGTCGCAGAGACGTCGGCCGCGGGCTGCGAACGCAGAACGATTCGTCGCGGGCTGCGACGTCGCCTCCCGCGTGCGGGCGAACACGGTCTGCGGCGCGCATGTCGGGCGGATCCAGCACGACGAGGAAGGTCCGGTCCAGTCAGGGCGCGCCGTCGCAGCGCACACGGATCGTGACTTCGCTGAGCGGCTCGAGCACGGGCTCGGCGGAGCGCAGCGTGAGTTGCCCCGTGACGGGATCGAGGTGCAGATGCACGCCGCTTCGATTCCGGGAGTCCGGCGTCCGATGCCGCCGCAGACGGAGAAGCAGGCGCTGTCCAGCAGCTCGCCGGCCGCTCCGTTCACGGGGATCACGGCCTCGAGCGGCTGGCCGAGGTGCGAGCTCACCGAGATCTCGTCGAGCGCCAGGCTGTGGACGCGACCGGCGGCACGAGCAATGCGCTGAAGCCGCAGCCCCATGCAAGGTCGCCCAGGCGATTGCCGAGAGATCGTGAAAACCGGGAGGCATCGCCGTACCCCAAATGCAGCTATGTCGCAATCGTAGCGAAGGCCGCCGCAGACCGACGTGACATAGTTCAACGTTTTAGAGCGCGGGAGAATGCGCTGTCGGAGCGGGAGCGAGAAGCAATCATCGCGGCGAAATCATCGCGCGTGATCGCAATGCAATCGTGTGATCTGTCGTCACGCTGGCGCACGGTGCGCGACGCTCAGCGCAGGCACTCAGGTCGTTTCGAGGACGACCTGCTCGCGGCCCTGGACGTAGTAACCCTGGATGAACTCGACGCCGAGCTGCCACAGCACGGCCATGGTGTTGGCGTCTTCCACGCGCTCCGCAATCGTCGTGATGGCCTTCGCCTTTGCCGCGCGGATGTAGCTGCCGACTCGCTGCTGGAGCCCGGGTTGGTGGGCAGTCCCTGCATGAGCGAGCCGTCGATCTTGAGATAGCTCATCGGCAGCTGCTCGATCATGCCGAGCGGCGCCTTGCCGACGCCGAAGTGCTCGACGGCGAAGCCGCAGCCGAGCGTGCGCAACGCACCGACCAGCGCCGTCGTCTCGAACATGAGCTGTTCCGCGTTCTCCTCGGTCACCTGAATGACGAGCTGTTGCGGCAGGATGTCGGCCTTCGTGCAGCTGCTGGCGCAGCCACTCGACGAGCGGCAGGTCGGGAATCGAATCGCTGGACAGGCGTACGAAGAGCTGGATGCCCCGCTGCTCGCGACACGCTTTCACGGCGCTGCCGAGCACCCAGCGGTCGATCTTGCGCATCATGCCGTTGCGCTCCGCGGCCGGCAGGAACTGATTGGGGAGCACCTCGCGGCTGTTGGCGTCGACCATGCGCACGAGCACGTCGGACATGTGGACTGCTCTGCTCGAGCAGGTTGGCGATCGGCTGAAAGACGAGCCGGAAGCCGTCCTTCATGAGGGCGTTGGTGATGTTCGCGACGGCGCGGGCGTCGTCGGCCTTGTTCGGAGGCTCGTCGATCTGCACGCGGTTGCCGCCCGCTTCGCGCGCCAGCCGGCACGCCTTCGCGGCGCGCGACGCGAGCGAGCCCAGGCCGTCGGACTTCTCCTCGAAGATCGCAGCGCCGATCCGAGCACGTGCACTGCATGGTGCGTTCGTTGAACTGAACCCTGTTCTCGCTGATCTTCGCGCGTGCGTTCTGGGCCCAGGCGAGGAGGTCGCGCTCGTTGCCGCGCTCGACGAGCACGCCGAGGTGCCCGCCGGGCAGTTGGCCGAACAGATCGCCCGGTTTGAGCAGGTCCGGTGATGATGCGGCCGGCGCCGAGCAGCAGAGTCGTCGCAGACGATGGGACCCTGGCGCTCGGCCAGAGCCGGTCAGTCCGTCGAGCCGGATCTGGAACAGGGCGCGCACGCCACCCTTGAGCGCTTCACCGATCCTCAACTCCAGCGCTTCGAGGAAACGGCGGCGATGGGCGAGGCCGGCGAGCGGGTCGGCATCGACCTTGATGCGCACACCGGTGTCGCTGCTCGTATCGCGGATCGAGGACAGCTCGATGCGCACGCAGTCCTCGCCGTCCAGCTTGTCGGGGTCGAGCGCCGCCTCGACCGGCAGCGAGCTGCCGTCACTGCCGAGCGCCTTCACGCGCAGACCGGGGCCGGTCCATTTGCCCCTGGCGCACGCGACCAGCGCGCCCTTCAGCGCGGCCTGGCTGTCGGTGTCGAAGAGATCCATGACCGGCGTGCCGGCGAGGTCGGTCTGCTCGGCGTAGCCCAGCAGCTCCAGGCAGGCGGGATTGATGCTGGCGATGATGCCTTCCTGCACGTGCACGAGCGCGCGCGCGGAACCCGCGAGGATGTTCTCCATGCGCTGCCGGTATTCCTGGATGCCGCGCTCGGCGCGCGCGCGAGCGCGCGCACGCGGCGCGCCGATTCGAGCTCGCGCATCGCGACGGCCTGAAACGCTCGAGCTGGGCGAGCGAGACGAGGTCCTGCGCGCCGGCGTGCATGATCTCCGCCATCGCATGCTCGTTCACGTCGACGCCGACGACGATGATCGGCAGGCCGATCGCGTGCTTGTTGCGATAACGCACCGCGCGCATGACGCCGTCCATGCTGTCGTCGGCGAACACGAACAGGAGCGAGGGATCCTCGGACTCGGCCGTGGCGGCGAGCGTCCGCGCTTCGGAGACCCATGCGCAATGGGCGGCAGCGCCGGCTCGTCGCAGCGCCTGGCTGACCAGCTTCCGCGTCGTCCTGGCGCGGGCTCACCACGACGACGGGCACTGCGCTCGCATCTCTCAAGAAGCTACTCCCCGAATGGATGCTGAATTCTGCCGCCATGCCTCAATTCACTACCACGACGCCGTTCACGGGCACGCCCGTCGTCCATGGAGCCAATGTCTTGTCAAATGTAGAGAAATGTCATCCCGCCCGGACTGGCGTGAGCTGCTTGCGCTGAAGACCGCCGGGCGAGCACGCGCGCTCGGAAGCGGGTCGGCTCGGCGGGGTGCGCAGTGTAGCCCCAATTTCCAGCCTTTCGCAGTGTCGCCCGCGCGGCCGCCGCCGGTGAGATGCAACCCGGGGCCGCAGGGTCGACGCGCACGGGGCCGGATCGTTCTGTCACATCCGCTCCTCGCGGTCGACTGACTCGGCCGCGGCGCTCCCGGCTTTAACGACGCCGCGGGCCGAGACGAGCACAGGGACTGCTCACCGCGCGGTATCGCACTCGCGCTCGCACTGCAGGCCGCGGCTATCATACGCAGCTTTACCACGCCTTCACCGCGAGATCTGCGAGCGCCATGGGCAGCTACAACACCAACGAGTTCCGCGCAGGACTCAAGATCATCCTCGACGGCGATCCGTTCGCGATCGTCGAGAACGAGATTCGTGAAGCCCGGCAAGGGTCAGGCTTTCAACCGCGTCCGCATCCGCAACCTGAAGACGGGCCGCGTCGTCGATCGCACCTTCAAGTCCGGCGACACCGCCGAAGCGGCCGACGTCGTCGACGATGCCGATGCAGTACCTCTACAACGACGGCGAGTTCTGGCATTTCATGGTGCCCGAGAGCTTCGAGCAGTACGCGGCCGACAAGAACGTCGTCGGCGACGCGGCGCAGTGGCTGAAGGCCGAGGACACCTGCACGATCACGCTGTGGAACAGCGTGCCGCTCGACATGATGCCGCCCACTTTCGTCGAGCTCACGGTGACGCAGACCGATCCCGGCCTGCGCGGCGACACCGCGACGGGTGGCACCAAGCCCGCCACGCTCGAGACGGGCGCCGTCGTGCGCGTGCCGCTCTTCCTCGAGGAGGGCACGATCATCAAGGTCGATACGCGAACGGGCGAGTACGTATCGCGCGTGAAGTAATGCCGCGGGCCGGCGGCTGCGGACTGGCGACCGACGGCCGGTCGTGATGCGCTCGCGCTGCGGGCGCGCACTCCTCGCAACGGTGCGCGCCTTCTTTGCCGAGCGGGGCGTGCTCGAGGTCGAAACGCCCGCGCTCTCGCAGGGCGCGACCACCGATCCCCAGATCGACAGCCTGCATGCGGCCGTCCGCGGTGCCGGGCGGCGGTACCTGCATACCTCGCCCGAGTTCGCGATGAAGCGTCTGCTCGCGGCCGGTGTGGGCGACCTCTATCAGCTCTGCCGGGTGTTTCGCGACGGCGAGCGCGGCCGCGCGCAGCAACGTCGAGTTCACGTTGCTCGAATGGTATCGCGTGGGCGCGGACCATCACGCACTGATGGACGAGGTCGCAGAATTCCTGCGCGCGCTCCTCGGCGCCGCGCGTGATCGACCCGGTGGAACGCATCACGTTTCGCGGCCGCGCTCGAGCGTCACGCCGCGATCGATCCCTTCACCGCGTCCGGCGCGGACTGCGTTCGCTGCCTGGAGGGCGCAGGCATCTCACTTCCCGCAGAGCGTGAGCGCGACACTCTGCTCGATCTCGTCGTCGGCGAGATCGTCGGACTGAAACTCGGTCGCGCGGGAGCCTGCTTCGTGTACGACTATCCGGCCGATCGCGCGGCGCTCGCGCGCATCCGCGCAACGACGCCGCCGGTGGCCGAGCGTTTCGAGGTCTATCTCGATGGCGTGGAGCTGGCGAACGGGTTCCACGAGCTCACCGATGCCGTGGAGCAGCGGCAGCGTTTCGAGCGGGATCTGGACCGGCGTGACACGCGCCGGAGGCGACCCCGTGCCGATCGACGAGCGCCTGCTCGCCGCGCTTGCAGCCGGGCTGCCGGCGTGCGCCGGCGTCGCGCTCGGCTTCGACCGCCTCGTGATGCTAGCCGCGGGCGCCGCGCGCATCGACGAGGTCATCGCCTTTCCTTCGGAGCGCGCGTGAGCGCGCGGGAGTGAATACGCATGCATGAGCTCAAGAGCGATCTCGGCACGGGCCGGAGCTCTATCGGGCACTGACACGGGAGCTCGCGGCCCTGCTCGAGGGCGAGCGCGATCTCATCGCGAACGCCGCGAACTGCGCCGCGCTCCTGTATCACTCGCTCGGCGACGTGAACTGGGTGGGCTTCTATTTCCTGCGCGACGGCGAGCTCGTCGTGGGACCGTTCCAGGGCAAGCCTGCGCTGTGTCCGCATCGCGCTCGGCAAGGGCGTGTGCGGCACGGCGGCACTCGAGCGCGAAACGCAGCTCGTCCCGGACGTGCACGCCTTCGCCGGACACATCGCCTGCGATGCGGCCTCACGCTCGGAGATCGTCGTGCCGCTGATCAGGCGCGGCGAGCTGCTCGGGGTGCTCGACATCGACAGCCCCGCGCAGGGGCGCTTCACGGAGACGGATCGCGCCGGCATCGAAGCGCTGGCGCGGGAGTTCCTCGCGCGCCTCGACTGAGCGTGCGAGACGACCGTCGCTGCAGCAGTGCGCGCCGCGACGGGCCCCAGCCTAGGTGACGACGCCGAGCCGCTGTCCGACGCGAACCTTCTCGCCCGTGCGTATCGAGCCATCCCAGCGCACGCGCCCGTGTGCGCAGAGCACGATGACCGGTCGAGCCGACGTTGAAGCGGCCGAGCTCGTCTCCGCGTCCGAGGCGCACTGAGGCATCGTAGCGCCAGCGCGTGATCTGCCGCGGCGTCGCGCGTGCACCTCGCCGTGCCAGACCGTCTCCATGCTGCCAACGATGAGCGCACCGACCAGCACGACGGCCATCGGGCCCGCTGCCGTGTCGAACAGGCACAGGACACGCTCGTTGCGGGCGAAGAGGCCGGGATCGCGCGCTCGGTCGCCGCGTTCACGCTGTAGAGACTGCCTGGCACGAAGATCATCTCTTCGAGGCGTTCCCGCGCACGGCATGTGGATGCGGTGATAGTTGTGTGGGGCGAGGTAGAGCGTTGCGAAAGCGCCGTCGTGGAAACGCGCCGCCAGCTCCGCGTCGCCGGCGAGGAGTGCAGTGAGCGAATAGGGCTGCCCCTTCGCCTGGAGCAGGGTTTCACCCGCGCTGACGCCGGCCTGGCTGACCGTCCCGTCGACCGGGCAGGCGAGCACCTGCGCGTCGTCGGGCGCGGGGCGGGCCCCGGGCGCGAGCGCGCGGGTGAAGAACGCGTTGAACGTCAGGTAGTCCGTGGCGCGCGTGATGACGGCGTCGCTGAGATCGACCTTGAAGGCGCGTGCGAAGGCGCGGATCAGCGCGTTCTGAGCCAGACGTTCTGCGCCCGCGCGCGAGGGCGTGAACGGTGCTGCGCAGATCGCGTGCTGGGGCAGCAGTCTTTGCGCCAGCGCACGCGCGTCATCGCCAATGCTCGAGCGGCTCAAGCGGGCGCGGACCTCCGCCTCGACCTCGAACAACCAGCCGTTGTCGAGCGTGAGCCGAAGCGTCGCGTGCGTGTTCGGCGCCAGCGCCGAGACCGGATCGAACAGCATCAGGTGCACGCCTCCGGGCGCGAGAGCGACCCGCTCGCCCGGCGGCAGCTCGAGGGCCTCGACCGGACGCATTCGCGCCATGCCGTCCTCGATGCGCGTCTCGTGCATCTCGGCGCGCGCGAACTGCGGGCTCGTCACGCTCACGAGCCGTCGCGACTCGCGACTGCGATTCTCGATGGTCATGTAGGCCGCGGTGCTGGTCACGCCTGCCGGCATCGCGCGCAGCCACGCGCCGCTCACCTGCAGCGGCGGCGTCTCGGTGCGCGCACAGCCGCCGCGAGCAGGAGCTGAAGCGCGAGCACGCCCGCGAGCGCGTGCCTCATGAGGAAGCGCGCTTTGCCTATGGCGCGCAGGTCGGCGGCGAGCGCGCGCGCGTCGTGCGGCGGCGTGAAGACCGCGACGAGGCTGCGCTTTCCGGTCGAGCAGGAACAGTGCGGCCGTGTGATCCATCGTGTAGCCCTGACCGCCGGGCTCGTCGACGCGCTCGTAGGCGACGCCGATCGAACGGGTCAGCGCCTGGATCGCTTCCGGTGTGCCGGTCATCCCGTGGATGTCCGCGTCGAAGGCGGCAGCAGATAACGGGCGAGCTGCTCGGGCGTATCGCGCTCCGGATCGACGGAGACGAAGCGCGCCGTGGGCCGCTGTTCGGGCGGCAGGTCATCGAAGCTGCGCAGGGTGCGCGTGAGCACCTGCAGCGTCATGGGACAAACGTCCGGGCAGTGCGTGAAACCGAAGAAAAGGAAGGTCCAGCGACCACTCGAGTGCGCTTCGCGTCACCGGGGCGCCGTGCTCGTCGACGAGCGAGAACTCGGGCAAAGCTCGCGGCGCGTCGAGCACCGTTGCGCTCAGTGTGCCGTCGGATCCGCTCCTCTCCAGCCAGACGCCCGCGGCGACGCCCGGCGCCGGCCGCCGCAATCGCGAGCGTGGTCAGCACGATGATTCGGGTTGCGGGCAACATGGAAGCGCGATTATCCCACAAGCGCCAGCTATGATAAGGCTCCCATGTCCTCCGGGGATTCCGCTTGGACGATCGTGACGAGATCCTCGCAAGCCTGGCGACGGCTGCGGACTTCATCCGCTTCGGCGCCAGCGCGTTCAATGCCGCGCGGCTGCACTTCGGTCATGGCACCGACAATGCCCTGACGAATCGCGCGCGCTCGTCCTGCACGCGCTGCACCTCGATCACGACACGCCGCAATACCTGCTCGCCGGCGCGCTGGACGCCCAGCGAGAAGCGCAGCGTGCTCGCCCTGTTCGAGCGGCGCATTGCCGAGCGCAAGCCGGCCGCGTATCTGACGCACACCGCCTGGTTCGCCGGCCTCCAGTTCTACCGTCGACGAGCGCGTGCTCGTGCCGCGCTCGCCGATCGCGGAGCTGATCGAGCGGGGCTTCGAGCCATGGCTCGACGGCGCCGCAGTCACGCGCGTGCTCGATCTTGTGCACCGGCAGCGGCTGCATCGCGATTGCGTGCGCGCAGCGCGTTTTCCCGGCGCGCACGTCGATGCGACGGACTCTTCGTCCGCTGCGCTCGAGGTCGCCGCGGAGAACCGCCGCCGCCACGGACTGGAGCAGCGCGTCGAGCTGATCGAGTGCGATCTCTTCGAAGGCCTCGCCGGACGGCGCTACGATCTCATCGTTGAGCAATCCGCCGTACGTCACGGAGGCCGAGCTGGCAGAGCTCCAGGACGAACATCGCCACGAGCCGCGAATCTGGTTTCGCTACGCCGGTCGCGATGGCCTCGACGTCGTGCGACGGATCATCGCCGAAGGCACAGAGCTCTGGCGCCGGACGGCGTGCTGATCGTGGAAATGGGGGCGCGGGCGCGGCCGTCGAGGCCGCGTGGCCCGAGCTGCCTTTCACGTGGCTGGATTTCGAGCGCGGCGGCGACGGTGTCTTCCTCCTGCGCGCGACGGACATCGCGCGCGCGGCGCACACGCCCGCGCTCGGCCTGAGCCTCGCCATGTCGGGCAACACCTTCGGACGCGCGTTCACGGTGACCTCGTGCGGCGAGAGTCACGGTCCCGCGCTCGCCTCGCATCGTCGATGGCTGCCCGCCCGGGCTCGGCGCTCGCCGAGTCCGACATCCAGCTAGCGAGCTCGAGCGGCGCCGTCCGGGACGCTCGCGCCACGCTGAGCCAGCGACGCGAGCCCGACGCCGTGCGCATCCTGTCGGGCGTGTTCGAAGGGCAAGACCACCGGCACCCCGATCGGACTGGTCATCGAGAACGAGGGACGCGCGCGAGCGCGACTACGAGGCCTTGCGCGATCGTTTTCGCCCGGGCCACGCGGACTACACGTATCAGCAGAAATACGGCATGCGCGATCATCGCGGCAGCGGGCGCGCTCCCGCGCAGCGTAGATCGCCATGCGCGTCGCGGCCGGCGCGATCCGCACGCAAGTATCTGCGCGGCAGCGCGCGCGGGCTCACGATTCAGGCGCTACCTTGCGCAGCTCGGGCCGCTCGTGCTCGTGCCCGTGGCGATCGACCAGAGTCATTACGACAACCCGTTCTTCTGTCCGGATCCGACGCGCGTCACCGAGCTCGAGACCTTCATGGACGCGCCTACGCAAATCCGGCGACTCCGTCGGTGCGCGCCGTCACGGTGGTTGCGCGCGGCGTGCCGACGGACTCGGCGAGCCCGTCTTCGACAAGCTCGACGCGGACATCGCGCACGCGATGATGGGGATCAACGCCGTGAAGGGCGTAGAAATCGGGTGCTGGCTTCGCGAGTATCACGCAGCGTGGCAGCCGAGCACCGCGATCCGCTGACACCGACCGGGTTCACGAGCAACAACGCCGGCGGCGTGCTCGGCGGGATCTCGACCGGGCAAGGACGTCGTCGTCAGCATCGCCCTCAAGCCGACGTCGAGCCTGCGCCTGCCGGTCGCCAGCATCGATCTCGAGGGCCGCCCGGTCGAGGTGGTCACTACCGGACGTCACGATCCCTGCGTCGGCCTGCGCGCGACCCCGATCGCCGAGGCCATGCTCGCGCTGGTGTTGATGGACCACTTCCTGCGCCAGCGGGCGCAGAATGGCGACGATCCGCAGCCCGACCCCGATCATCACCCGCCGGATGTGACTCGTGCGGCATATTTATGTGAACCAGTCGGTATGCGCATTACAGGCGCAAATGCGACGCTCGCGCAGACCTGAGTCGGTACGGGCCGCGAGGGACGCTGTGCGGGCAACGTTTGACGTCGCCGTAGTCGGCGCTACCGGCCTCGGTCGGTGAGGCGATGCTCGGAATTCTCGAGCAGAGGCGCTTTCCGATCGGGCGCTTGTACGCGCTCGCGAGCCCGCGCGTCCGCCGGGCGGCGGATCCGGGTGAACGGCACCGAGGCTCACGGTCGGCGATCTCGCCGAGTTCGATTTCAGCCGGTGCAGCTCGCCCTGTTTTCGGCGGGCGGGGCGGTGTCCGGCGAGTATGCGCCGCGGGCTGCGGCGGCGGGTTGCGTCGTCATCGACAACACCTCGCGCTTTCGCAACTGACGGACATTCCACTGGTCGTTCCGGAAGTGAATGCAGCGCAGATCGCGGACGTGCGAGCGCGCGGGATCATCGCGAACCCGAACTGCTCGACCATCCAGCTCGTGGTCGTGCTGGAAGCCGATTTACGACCGCGTGGGAATAGAGCGGGTGAACGTAGCAACCGTATCAATCGGTATCCGGGGCCAGGCAGGCGCGCCCTGGAGACGCTGAAGGCGCAGACCGCCGCGCTGCTCGGCCGGCGAGACGCTGGCGAGCGACGGCGCGCGGCCGTTCGCGGCGAACGTTGTACCGCACATCGACGTGTTCGAGAGACAACGGCTACACGCGCGAGGAGATGAAGATCGTGCGCGAGACGCGCAAGATCATGGGCGATCCGAACCTACGCGTGAACGCGACCGCGGCCCGCGTGCCCGTGTGGTTCGGTCAGCAGCGAGGCTGCTGCACATCGAGAACGCGCGATCGCATCACCGCGCGGGAGCGCAGCCAGCTGCTCGCCGACGCGCCCGGCGTGCCGGGTCGTCGATGACATCGCTGCTTCCGTATCCGACCGCGCTCACCGAGGCGGGTGGCACGGACTCCCGTCCATGTGGGGCGCATCCGCGAGGACCTCTCTGCACGAGCGCGGGCTCAGACCTGTGGGTCGTCGCAGACAATGTTCGCAAAGGCGGCGCGCGCTCAACAGCGTTCAAGTCGCCGAGATTTGGGCCGAAGACTATTCTGAAAGCTTATATTCGCGACTTAGGTGAGGGACCGGTGAAACTCCTTCGCTCGAAGATCCACTCCCGCCAGCAGGCCGGATCGACCTGCAACCTCCGCTGCATCATCTCGTGGGAGCTGTCATGGCGCGATCCCCTGCCAACCTAATCACCGCCGCTGCGCTGCTCGGGTTGCCGGCGGCGAGTTTTGCTCTCGGACTGGGCTGATATCCAGCTGAAGTCGGCACTGAATCAGCCCCTCGACGCTCAGATCGAGATTCTCGGCGCGACGCCCCAGGACCTGCGCGACCTGCACGCTGACCATCGCCGCCCGCGACACGTTCAACCGCTATGGTCTCGACTATCCCGCAGATGCTGGGCAGCTTCCACTTTCTCCGTCGAGAAGGGCGCCGACGGTCGCGACGTGCTGCGCGTGACCTCGCCGCAGCCGGTCACCGAGCCGTTCCTGACCTTCCTCGTCGAGGCCGACTGGGCGCGTGGTCGCCTGCTGCGCGAATACACCGTGCTGCTCGATCCCCCGGTCTTCATGCCCGAGCAGACAGACACAGGTCGCGGTCGAGAGCGCCGCGCGGCGCTGCCGCGCAGCCGCGCCCGGCGCCGGCAAGATCGAACGTCCGGCCGAGGCCGCCGCGCCCGCCGCGGTCGAGCGTCCGGCCGAGCCCATGAAGCCGTGGCGCAGGCCGGCGGCGGTCGCCGGTGGCGAATATCGCGTGCAGCGTGGCGACACGTTGTGGGTGATCGCGAGCCAGACGAAGTCCGGACGCCGCGAGCATCTCGCGCGAATCAGATGATGGTTGCGCTCTATCGCGACAATCCCGACGCCTTCCTCGGCAACATGAATCTCGTCAAGGAAGGGGCGCTGCTGCACGTGCCCTCCTCGAGCGAGATCAACGCGCTCCCGAGCGGTGACGCGAACTGCCGAAGTCTCGCGTCAGGCGAACGAGTGGCGCGGCGGCTGCCGCCGTGGCGCACGCCGGCAGCGAGGCCCAGCTCAAGCTCGTGTCCGCCCAAGGCGGGCGCGGAAGGCGGAGCGACTCCGGGTCAGGCGTCGCCGGCGACGAGCGCGGCAAGTCGCCGCGGGCACGGCGGAAGCACGCGATGCGGCCGCCCGCGCGGAACAGCGCAGCGCCGCGCTCTCCGCCGAGAACGCCGATCTCAAGGGCCAGCTCGACGAGGCACGTCGCCTGCTCTCGCGTGAAAGACGGCCAGCTCGCGAAGATGCAGCAGTCGCTCGCCGACCGCGAGCACGTCGACCGAGGAGCCGGCGGCTGCCGCGCAGCGCTGTCGCAGGGCGAGACCGGCGTCAACCTCGAATCCGGCAGGCGTCGCCCCGACGACACCGAGCCGGCGGCCGACGAGGCGAGCCCGTCGCAGACGACGGCTGCAGCCGGTCGGTAGCGACCCAGTGCCGAGGCACCGTCGCGGCCAAGCCCGCGCAACCGCCGGCCGTCGCGCCCGCGCCCGCTCCGGGCCGAAGCCCAGGACCTCATGGGTCGGCGCTCGTTCAAGTCACCTGGATCTGGGCATCGCCAGCCGCCTCGCGCTCCGTGCTCGCGGCCGCCGGCCTCGCGCTGAAGCGTCGCCGTCCGACAGCCTGGCGCCGCTCGGGGCGCTGGAGGACGAGCTCGGCCGTCGGCCGGGCGCGACGCATCGAGCCCGCAGCTCGAGCGCACGATCGCCGAAGCCAAGCCGCGCCGGCGGCCGGCAGCAGCCGCGCGCGTCGCGCCGGCACTGGCGCCGATGCGGCCGCAGCCAGGTGACGTCGGACACCGGCACGCTTCGAGATCACCGGCACGTTCCGGCCGGTCGATTTCGACACGGCACCGGCACAGAGCGGTGCGAGAGCGAGCCTATCCCTTCCGAAGATTCGGGATCGCGCCCTCGCCATCGACCAGGCCGATCCGATCTCCGAAGCCGACTTCCACATGGCCTGCTGGTCTCTACGACCAGGCTTCCGAGCTCATCAGGAAAGCGCTCGATCGAGCCCGGTCGCGAGGACCTGCAGCTCAGCTGCTCGAGATCCTGTTCATGTGGAGCAACAAGGACGCCTTCCGCGAGCAGGCGCAGGCGTTCCGCGCCGACCTCACCCGTGGCGGACAGTGGGACAAGATCGTCATCATGGGCAAGCAGATCTGCCCCGGCGACGCGCATGTTCGACGGCCGCCGGCCTGCAGCGGCGACGGCGGCGTGGATCTGGATCTCGCCACCAGCGGAGATGGCCTCACGCCGTCGTGCGTCCGGCGCCGACGATTCCGGCCACGCTCGACTCTCGACCTCGATTCGACGCTCTCACCGCGAAGGGCCGACCTGCACTGCGGCCGAGACCAGTGCCGGCGCACGCGGCGAATATCTCGAGATTGCGCGCAAGGAAGAAGCGGGCGAGAGTACGAGGTTCACGACGAGCAGCTTCACCGCGGTCGCGCGCACGCCTCGAAGCGCGCATGCGCCCGCGCGCCGGCGACGTCGGCGTCGCGCTCGACCTCGGCGAGACCATCGCGCCAGAGGATGTCGTCTGGCGACGCGTACGCTCACCGAGAACAAGTCCAGCAAGAAGTCCGGACGACGACGCGTTTCGGCGATTTCTTCGCCTTCACGCAGGCGTTGCCGAGGCGCCTGAGCCCGGATCCCACCGGACACGCGCGAAGTCGCTCGACTTCGAAGGCGATCTGCTGCCGGACTCGACGACCGCGCGGAGTTCAAGATCGAGCTGCCCGGAAGACGGCTCGTCGATCGATCTCGACATCGGACGCCACCGGTGCGCACCTGCCCAGGCTGGGCGAAGGCGGCGACGGGCGCGACGACGGCCATGCTGCGCGCCGAGCGGCGATACGACCGTCATGTCCGAGCTTCGGCGACACCGCGACCGTGCAGGCGCCGGATTCGTCGATCCCACGGCGCGCACCGTGCAGGCGCCGCGCCTCGGCGGCTCGGCGGACCCGGTCGGCGGCGGTGATCGCCACGATCTCCGCAGACAGCCTCGATTTCAATATCGGCGGCGCAGCCGGCGGAGAGCGAGCGCGACAGCATCCTGTGCGCGTCGCCTTCCGAGCTGGCGCTGCCCGAGGCTGAGGACGGCGTGCTCGACGAGGTGGGCACGAAGCTCGACCTAGCGCGCGCTACATCGACATGGGCGATCCCGACGGTGCGCGCAGCATCCTCGAGGAAGTGATCGAGGAAGGCGACGAGTCGCGAGCGTCAGAACGCGCACACGCTGTTGCGTTCGATCGCCTGACGCGCGCCCGCATCGCGGGCGCGACGCCCATGCCGCGCATCGCGCTCGGGCTCGAATACGACGGAACCGAGTATCTGCGGCTGGCAGCGCCAGGCTGCAGGCGGCAGCGTGCAGTGCCTGCTCGAGGAGGCGCTCTGCGCGCGTCGCCGATCATCCCGTGACGTGCCTATTGCGCGCGGGTCGCACCGACGCTGGCGTGCACGCGATGCGGACAGGTCGCTCAACTTCGACAGCACGAGCGAGCGCACGCTGCGCGGCTTGGCAGCCCGGCGCTAACGGCAATCTGCCGGGCCGACGCGAGCGTGACTGTGGGCGCGGCCATGCCGATGAGTTCCATGCGCGCTTCTCGGCGCGCTCGCGCACCTACATCTACCGGATCATCAATCAGCCCGGGCGCACGGCGCTGCATCGCACGCGTGCGTGCTGGGTGCCGCGCCCGCTCGACGCGGCGCTGATGCGCCAGCGCTGCAGCGCTGCTGATGGGGCGCGCATGACTTCGCGGCCTTTTCGGCGCCGCGCAAGGCCAGGCGAACGACCGTGCGCACGCTGCACCGCCTGCAGGTCGTGCGAGAGGATGCCTGATCACGATCGAGGCGTGCGCCGATGCATCTCTACATCACATGGTCGGAATATCGTCGGCGTGCTGATTCGTGTTGGCGCCGGCGATGCGCCGCTGGAGTGGGCTGCGGAAGTGCTCGCCGGTCGCGACCCCGGCGTCGCGGGCGTCACAGGCACCCGCCAGCGGGCTCTATCTCGTGCGGTGTCCTACGATCCGGCCTTGATTGCCGAGCGAGCACGGCATAGGCAGCTGGCTGCGGCGCTTTCGGTATGATCCGCGCTCTTTGCACCCTGCAACGGCGGTCGCGACGAGCGAGGAATGAAGGATGAGCTGGCTCGAAAAGCTGGTCCCGTCGCGAATCAAGACGCACGGGCGCACGCGCTCCGTTCCCGGAAGGTCTGTGAGATAAATGTCCGGGTTGCGACTCGGTCGCTTTACCGCGCCGAAGTCGAACGCAACGCCGGCTCGTCTGTCCGAAATTGCTCGTACCACGATGTGGCATCGGGGCCCGACAGCGGCTGGAGCTGTTCCTCGATCCGGACACCGTGCAAGAGAGATCGCCGGCGGCCCCTGAGCCGCTGGATCCGCTCCGGTTCAAGGACAGCAAGCGCTATCGAGACCGCCCGCGCTGCAGGCGCAGAAGGTAACGGGTGAGAAGGACGCGCCTGGTAGTCTGCGCGCGGTCCGACTTGAAGAGGACGCGAGATCATCGCCGCGCGCTCTGAGTTCAAGTTTCTGGGCGGTTCGATGGGCTCTGTCGTCGGGCGAGCGCTTCAGGCGCGCGGTTCGTGCTGGCCGTCCAGGACCGAATTCGCCGCTCGTCTGCTTCTCCGCGAGCGGCGATGCGCGCATGCAGGAAGGCGTTGTTCTCCGCTCATGCAGATGAGCCAAGACGAGCGCCGCGCTCGCGCGGCTATGGTGGAGGAGCGCGTGCCCTACATCTCGGTGCTCACCGATCCCGACGACGGGCGGCGTTTCCGCCAGCCTCGCGATGCTCGGCGACCATCAACATCGCGCGAGCCGCAATGCGCTGATCGGCTTCGCCGGTCCGCGCGTGATCGAGCAGACGGTGCGCGTAGAAGCTGCCCGAAGGGTTTCCAGCGCAGCGAGTTCCTGCTCGAGCACGGTGCGCCTCGACATGATCCTCGATCGCCGCCAGATGCGCGACGCCATCGCCGAGCTGCTCGGCAAGCTGACGGAATCGCGCGGCGGTCACGCGAGCGACCTGAATGCCGCGGTCGACGACGGTGCGACCGGACGAGGTGACTCCAGATCGCAGCGCCGAGCTCGCAGCGTGGGCTCGAGCGCATCGAGCGGCTGCATCCTCGAAACATCGATCTCGGCCTCGAGCGCGTCCAATCCGTCGCGCGGAGCGATGGGACTCACGCGACCGGCGCCGACCGTAGTTACCGTCGGCGGCATCGAACGGCAAGGGCTCCTGCGTCACCTTCCTCGAATCGATCCCGATGACAGCCGGCCTCGCCACGGGCGCTTACCATATCCCGCACCTGCAGCGCTACAACGAGCGCTTGCGCATCGGCGGCGGTGAGGTCGACGACGCGGCGCTGATCGAGGGCTTCGAGGCCGTCGAAGCCGCCCGCGGCGACGTGAGCCCTGACCTATTTCGAGTTCGGCACGCTCGCCGCCCTGTGGCTCATGGAGCGCGTGCAGCTCGACGTCGCCGTGCTGGAGTCGGGCTCGGCGGCCGGCTCGACGCCGTAAACGTCGTGGATGCGGACGTCGCCGCGCTCACGTCGATCGATATCGATCACGAGGAATGGCTGGGCGCGGATCGCGAATCGATCGGACGCGAGAAGGCAGGTATCTTCCGTGCGAAGCATCCGGCGATCTGCGGCGACCTTGCGCCGCCAGCGTCCGTCGCAAGGGCGCGAGCGTGCGGTGCCGAGCTGCTGCTGCTGGGCGCAGCACTTCAAGTACACGCGCAAGGCCAAGGGCTGGAACTGGCAAGGGCTGTCGACTGCAACGTTACCGCTACCCGGCGCTGCGGCGCATTTCAGCTTTCATCAGCTATTGCACGCTCCGCGCGATCGAACGCCAGCTCTCGCGCAGGCACGGCATCATCAGCGAGGGCGACGTGCGTGCCGACCTGCCGAGCGGCGGCACTCGCGGGACGCTTCCGTGTCGCCGGACCAGCGCTGACCGAATGGATCTTCGATGTCGGGCACAACGCCGAGCCTGGCGCGCTCGCCACGCCGGCTGCATGACGCCGGTACGCGAGCGGACAATCGCCGTAATCGGCATGATGCGTGACAAGCGCGCGTCGAGGCCAAATCGACTCGCGCCGTACGTCATTTACCTGGATGGCCGTCAGCCCGCACGCCGCCGCGCAGACTCGGCGGCGAGAACTCGCCACTCGCGCCTCGAGCAGGCGCTCGCCGTGAAGGTCGGCAGCGCCGGCACCGTGCCCGAAACCTGCCACGCACCGCCACTCACCAGTCCACTGATCGCATCGTCGTGTGTGGCTCACGCTTCCACACGATCGTCCGCACGCTCGACGCGCGTGGGCTATACTCCGCGACCCGGCAGAAAACGCCCGTCGCGCTGCGCGTCCCGCTGAACGCAAGCCGGCAAACCTTCGGGTAGCGACGCATGAACCACGGCGTTTCCCAGGCACCGCCTCGTGGTGCGATCGTTCTCATGCAGGCGCCGCGTCCGTCATCCTGCCGGCGGTGCTGAACCGGACAATCGCATCCGCGGAAACGCCGGAGCCGCTGGCGACGCCGACGCAGCATTTGCGTTCGGGAGCAATTTCAGCTCGATA
>ERZ1370068.3068-contig-2191_pt1 | contig 45828 bp, 76 predicted proteins | sample MGYA00561227_ERZ1370068 | MGnify/ENA primary metagenome ERZ1370068 (study PRJEB38410, sample SAMEA6850437) | metagenome | study: Metagenomic assessment of the ecological functions of the soil: analysis of the soil microbiota associated with the... | reverse complement strand
TCCTGATAGGGCAGTGTGAGCGTGCGATCGTGTTGGTAGAGCCACGCTACGGCCAGCTCTAGCGCGCGCCGGGTGTAGAAGCACGCTGCCCGCGCATCGGGATAGACTTTCAGTCCTTCCGCCTTCAGCGGTCGTAGCTCTGGCCACTCGGCTTTCAGAAAGGCGGTTACTCCGCCGTATTGATGCCCCTCTCCGTTAACCATGTGTTCCAGCTCCAGAGTCACTACCGGGGCATTGCCAGTCCCGGAAGCCACCCGCCAGTTCCTCTGCTATCCACGGCTCCCCCGCCAGCCCGCTGGGCACTGATCAACGAGGAGCCGAGCAGTTGCGGTCAGCCGTTGCAGTACCAGGTGGTAGCAACGGGGGTGCGAGCGAGTCGGGTTAGCATCTCCTCCCTGCTGGGTGCGAAGATGATGTGCCCTGTTGGTCCAGTTCGACGTCACCAATGACCACAGGGCCACGGGAGGTTCGACAGTGAGACAGGCACAAACCAGTGCTGTGACGCCGAGGTCAAAGGATGCCTGCCCCGGATGGGTCATATGACCGATGTTATCCAGCAGAAACTCTCGGACACGTGTTGCGGGATCCATACACGGACTCCTCGATACCCCGCAGTCGCCCACGCGGCCAGAAAATCATCGCGTGGCACATGACGGTCCGGCCCGTCGGCGGGATCATGAAACAGCACCCTATCGTTTTGGAGCGCGAGAGGTACCACAAAATGCCACTGAAACATGGGGGTAGTGCCGTATAAACTCGCCACATCTATCATGGCGATGAAGGGGACCTGATGTATGAGTGCCTCGATGGCCGCAGGCCAGCCAAAGACCGGCAGGATCTTCCGCCTGTAAGCCCATGGCGTGGGCTCCGACGACCAGATCCTGTAGAGTACAACCAAGCTCGGTGGTCCCGCAGTACTGGGCAATGGTCGCTCTCGTCGTGTACAACACCGAGTGCCGTACCAAGCATCCGCAAACATGCCGCCCCGCACGTCTGTTCACTCGACTGAAAGAAATGGGGAACTATCATGGTGTCTACAGCCCTGCACCACGAACCATGGCCGAAGCTGAAGATTCTTTTTGTTTGTGTATCATTGGTTTGCATCAGTTAATTCGCTCTTTTTCGTCAGAAAAGGTATCGTCTTTTTCTGACGAGATCAAACCATAAATCACGACTCATAGCTTTGTGAGACTGATTTCGCAGACTTGTACGGCTGGCAAGAACTCGACAAGAAGCGTAGCAGGTGCTGCGCGTCAGATGGCAAAGATAGTTGCGGTAATTTGTCCCGCGTACCGATCAATGTATCAGGCTTTCAGAGATAGAGCACGATGCAGGCTGTATGTTACCGTGGAGCCAAGCCGCGTCTTACGAATATTTAAAAAAGTCCCTGGTTCCCCCGGAACGCGTGATGCTAGAGGAAGGCGAAGAGCGTGCCTAGCCCTCGCCAGCGACGACAGCTGCAATGCCCCTGGCCGATCCATCACAGGCACCTGCACGGCGAACTCGTGCACAAGCACCAACGGTATGTATTCTTCAGCTCCAGCTCCACAGGGCGAGTCTCAGACCGCATCCGAGCGCCAACGGTGCAGTATTCCCCACCAGTCCACGGGTGAATTCAATGGCGAGGTTGCAGGCTGATCCCTGAGCGCCAACGGCGCAGAGCATATTCGCAGCCCAGCCCAACGGGCTGGGTTGCAGGAACCCCCATGCATAAGCCCTGCAAGGGCGTCATAGCGGCGCGCATCAATCCCAGACATATCGTTCGTCATACGCCACCTGGTACTACCGTTCGAGGAATGTGCGGAATTCGTCTTGAAACGACAACCGCCGGTGATGTGCCTGCTCCTGGTTGTCGATATAGCGAAACCACCGCATCCGCATCCGGATTGGCTGACAGAGAACGCCCCGTATCCGCCCTGCCAATGAAACTGGGCGGGATTCGGGCCCTTTCACGTTTTGATCCACTTGGAGGAACTGGTCTTCACAATTTCCACCACCTTCGCCACTGGGTAACGTCCGCAGCCAGGCCGAAGAAAAGATGGACGTGGTCTCGCAGCACCCCCGACGCGGCGGAGCGAGGGCAGTCGCCTGTCCCGCAAGTACCACGGCAGGAGCCGCAGGGATGCAGTTCCAGGCGGACAATTGGCCCGGTGTGTCAGCACGAGGACACGGTCTTTCGTGCGCGAAAATCAGGTGAATCCAGGATGCGCGATAATGATTGTAAGGGCACGGTGTGTCTAGGTTAGCTTTGCGGCCCGCTCGGGCCGCATAACATTATGGATATGCTCGCAGACCCAAGGCGATTGCCTTGGGCTGAGGATGACTGGCCCTTTGGGCCTGCACCAGACGCGGCAACTGGCGCGATACGCTTCTACCCAGCCTGACAGGCTGACGGGCGACATTGCCGGTTTGCGGGTTTCACGCCTGTCCCCAGCGCCAACGGCGCGCCGTGCTAGCCCAACCGAGAGGCGAGATTGCCGGTTGCAGGTCTCCCCATAGCGCCAACGGCGCGGTATCTCGTAGCCCATCCCGGGCTGGGTTACGTCAACCCGTCAGCTGGCCCTGCAGGGGTGCATACTATCGCCCCGGTGTCAGTTCTCTGGAAGGCGCGGTGCTGAGGAGGCGAAGAGCGCGTCCAGTTTCGCTGCAAGGATACCTGCCAGATAGTTTCTCAACCGCTCTACCGCTGATATCTGCGCGGCGAACTCGCGTTGAGGGGGAGTGGAGGAGTGGTATCGGCATCTGGCCAATATCGTCGCCGAGATTGATTCCTGGAACGGCAACCCCTTTTGTGTGTAAATATCCACCGCTGAAAACTGACGGTGGCCGTAAAACATCGCACACAAAGCCTGCCCTGCGCCCCTGATTGCCAAGCGCGCAGTATCTGTGTGATATTTTGCACCGTCCAGTTCAGGTGGCACAAGGGCAAGTCTTCCCGACATGTCCCTCGAATGGACGTGAAGATCGCCCGTCTTGAGAAGAGAGCGACGAAACTCATTCGAGATGTTTCTGTGGGTCGTCCTTCGATACGCCGCGTAGAGTTCGATACCCGCCGTTCGCGTCCACCGCCACTGCAAGGCGGGCGAACACCCGCTTCTCTGGTCCGGTCCTGGCATCAGGATCCCATAGCCGGGATCGGGCGACTCTGATCAACGATCTACCAAGCGGTTTCACTGGAAACCGCTGTGATTTCACCGACTACCGTAAAGCAGTCGAGGAAAAGGATTGGGTGAAGGTGTCGAGTTGGGCGTGAGGGCGCGGAGGCGCTTGGCCCCGCAACACTGGCTTGATCCAAGATCGCCCCAATCCGCCGCTGCTCCGCCAACGCAGTGGAGGGAGATGAGCGACTCCATCACAATGCGGTCGCTGATCGCTGGGTAACTCGCGCCAGTCGCTTTGCGCACCATGTCAGCAATGAATATAGGTGCCTTCACCCAGTGAAACAGGTAGCCGTGCCATCGGTGCCCGCTGTCCTTGACGGAGTTATCATTGAGAAGCCGGTCGACGCAGTCGATCCATCAAGAGTTTCGAAACCCTCATACACCATAGGACTTACGCAAGAACCATCCTAAGTGAGGGGTTCCTGAGCTGCTGCATGAGGTAATCATCCAGCAAACCATGTTTGAGTTGATACACCGTGCGGCCCGTTTGTGCCGCAAGCGCTTTGAGCCTGACCCACACCAGAAAAGCACAGCCAATATGATTGCGTTGGATACGTGCCTTACGGCATTGACAGCGTTCCAACCCCGTCACCTGCTTGCCTTCGCGATGCAACTGCTCAATCTTCCAGCGGAAGCCGCACGCTTCTTGTGTGGCCTCGGTAGACGCCTGAGCCAAGTCGTTGGTCACGACGTAGTCCGTGCGGTGGGTAGACACCACAACCCGGAACAGTTGCACTTTGTGCTCTTTGGGAAAACCTTTGATCTTGACACGTTTGCCATGGGCCAGTTCGTCCGCTGTCCACGACAACGAGTCCACACGCTGGTATGGCTGCTGGCCACGGGCGTCGTCGACCTGCCGATTGTCCTTGAGGGGGCAGTAGTAGGACTTCTGGAGCGATTCGATGAACAACATCAAGTCGGTGGTCGCGTACCAGGTATCCATCAAGACAGCCTGGCAGGGGAGTTGTTTGTGGTAGACAACATTGGTCAACATCTCGCGCACGTGATCCAGCTTGCTTTTCCCGTCACCGTCTGGGTCATAGATACGGTAATCAATCAGCCAGAACAGGTCGAGGGCAGGATTGACGTAAACACAGGTCACGACCCCAATTCCCTTGATGACCTGCTTGGCGTTCCCACTGTATTGGCGCCGTACCAACTCGATGGCAAACGAGGTGTTCTTATCCAGCACCGTGTCATCAAACAGCACATAGCCTTCTATAGTAGGGACGATTTGTCCTTTCACGTTCTCCCAGACCAACCGGGGTGTGATCTGCTCCCCACGCAAATAGCGGTTGATGGCGTCGTGGCTGTACTGTGCACAATGGTCCGCAAAATGCGTCAGCGTGTAGTTGATCTGGCTGACCAACAAGTATTGGCAGTAATCGAGACGCGTCACTTGTGTTTGCATGGCAGGGACTCTAGCGCTTTCGCAAGGATCTCGCCACCTACGAGGGTCGCTTTTGCGTAAGTCCTACACCATTAAGATTCGGGCGAACGGTCGAAACCAACACGTCACCCGTCTGCACCAGTTTTCTGGCCCGACTTGGGGCTTCGCGCAACTATAGGCCCGTCAGCCTCGATTACCTTGGTGTCCTGATTTACGGAACTCAGGTCGATATAGCGAAATTTGAGGCGATCTTCGTCTGCGATGAACCGGATTCCAAGAAGCTACATCCACGACGATTTCGCCGCGGGCGACATGGCAGAAGGAAACGTCTTATCTCACCATCTCCTCCAGCTCCTTCATCCCCTGCTCAATCTCCCGCTCCAGCTCGGCCAGTTCGGCGAGGATCTGCTTCGGCGGGACGTGCTGGACCTCCTCGTACACGACTTCCTTGTAGCGGTTGAGGCTCAGGTCGTAGCCGTTGGCCGCGAATGTCGGCCTTCGGCACGCAGAAGCTCTGCGCGGTGCGCGGGCGCTCGCGTTCTCGCCGTCGTCCCGCTGCTGCCAGCGCGCCAGCACGTCGGGCAGGTTGTTCTTCGCGTGTTCCTCGGCGCTGAGCGGCTGCGCTGGCACGGGGCCGAGCTTGTCCTCGGGCAGGAGCGGCTGGCGTTTGTCGTCGAGGCTCCAGCCGTCGGCGTCCACGTCGTAGAACCACACGTGGTCGGTGCCGCCGGAGTTGGTCTTGGTGAACAGCAGGATGGCGGTGGAGACACCGGCGTAGGGCTTGAACGCACCGCCGGGCAGCGAGATGACGGCGTCGAGCTTCTGCTCCTCGACGAGCAGCTTGCGCAGCGTCTTGTGCGCGGTGCTGGAGCCGAACAGCACGCCGTCGGGCACGATGACGGCGGCGCGGCCGCCGGGCTTGAGCAGGCGCAGGAAGAGGGCGAGGAAGAGCAGCTCGGTCTTCTTGGTCTTCACTACCTGCTGCAGGTCCCTGGCGCAGTTCTCGTAGTCGAGCGAGCCGGCAAAGGGCGGATTGGCGAGGACGAGCGTGTATTTCTCATCCTCGCCCGGCGTGGTCCTGGGCGAGCGAGTCGCGGTAGACGGATGTCGGGGTTTTCCACGCCGTGCAGCAGCAGGTTCATGCTGCCGATGCGCAGCATGGTGTTGTCGAAGTCGAAGCCGTGGAACAGGCCGTGGTGGAAGTGCTCGCGCAGCCTGGCGTCGCGGAAGATTTCCGGGTGATGCGCGCGCAGGTATTCGCCCGCCGCCACCAGGAAGCCCGCAGGTGCCGCAGGCGGGGTCGCAGACGACGTCGGTAGGCTGGGGCGCGGTCATCTCCACCATCAGCCGGATGATGTGGCGCGGGTGCGGAACTGGCCGTTCTGCCCGGCGCTGGCGATCTTGCCGAGCATGTATTCGTAGATGTCGCCCTTGGTGTCGCGGTCCTCCATCGGCACGTGCGTCGAGCAGGTCCACCACCCTGGCCAGCAGCGCCGGCGTGGGGATGGTGAAGCGCGCATCCTTCATGTGGTGCGCGTAGGTGGAGTCGTCACCGCCCAGGGTGCGCAGGAACGGAAAGACGTGCTCGCCGACGACGGTGAACATCTCGCGCGCCTCGGCGTGCTTGAAGCGCGACCAGCGTAGCTGTGCGTAGGGCTTACCGCGCGGGTCGTTGCCCTCGGGGAAGACGCGGCGCTCGATGGGCCGCCTGAGCCGGGCGGATTTGTTTTCCTCCAGCGTCTGGAGGTCGTCGAGGCGGCGCAGGAAGAGCAGAGTAGGTGATCTGCTCCATGACTTCGAGAGGATTGGAGATGCCACCGGACCAGAAAGCGTCCCAGATGCGGTCGATTTGGTTGCGGATGTCGCCGGTGAGCATGGGTCAGTTCCTTATGTGGCAATGGGTGGCCGCGTCGAAGTCGCTCTTGCAGCTCTTACCATAGGGTGGGTTCGATAGCATGAAGTCGGACGCACGCAGAAAAGCGCTGATGTTAGGCATTGGGGTTCCATGAGGTGATAGGATAGCCAGATCCTCGGGCCGACTTCCTGCCTAATGGTCTTAGACACGTCAGGAGCTGCGCCGTGAGACAGATGCGCTCAGTTCTCTCCTTGTGCACGCTTGGCGAGTGCCTCCTGCCCGTCTGAAGATCTCCGCCAGACTTCATGGTCCCCAAAGTGCTGTTGCCGCCAGCGCTGGTAAATCAAAGGGCTGACGACTGATTAACGCGAAAAAACGTAGAGCGTCCACGGGGCCAAGATGCTCTTCGAGCACGGCGAGCCTCTTTCGCACACAACGCCTCATCGGCTAGTGGTTCAGGCATCAGTGGCCTCTCCATGTACGCGGCACGGGATTGGGACTCAGCACCGCGAGCACGCACCTGCCGGGGCCGGCTGCGAGGACACCACGCCTCAAGGCAACAAGACATGTGGAAGGCCATAGAGGACGGCTTATGCCAAGCCGAGCTGGTGCTTCCGCACCTGTTGGAGCCGTATAGGTCTGCTTCGCGAGAGCGCTCTGCGAGCAATGCCAGCGAGTTCCTCATTTTGGCGTACCAGGGCGATCTCGGTGTCAAAATCATCCACTTCAGCGAGGACAAATTCACGCCCTTCTGACGTTTTGAGGCATGAGGGGTTCCTCACCTGCGAGGTCAAGCAGCTCAGCGAGAGCGGGCGCGATGGTGGTCAACTCAACGATTTTCAAGCCAGATGCTCCCTTCCGCGTAGGAACAAACGGTTGTGTTCCTTCCATCCGATCGCCTTCACGCGGACCGCTAGCACTCTTCTCCTCGACGTCGTAGAAGATGCGATATTTTCCCATGCGTAACTCCCAGGTGGAGAGATCATTTGGACGTAAGGGTTTGCGATGGCGTGAGCTGTTAATGGCTCGCTGGAGCAAGTTGTGCTATCGCGTCCGCAGAATGCGTCGCTGCTCAAATGGCTTCAAAAACGGAGCACGAAAGCACTCTCCGTGACTTCGAGGTGGAACACGGCCTCCAGCATGCTACGGGCGGACAACGATGCATTCTAACTGACCCTCACGATTATACCTCCTGCGTGATTTGCAGCTCAACCTGACTAGCTCAGCCGCGCCTGGAAGCCGGAGCGAGGGACGAGCGCAGCAACTGTCTTGATTGTCAAGGGGGCCTTTGTATATTTTTAGTTTTGCACCTCCTGGGGTTGCCAGGGTGTCCGATATTTCAGCATAGCATTGAGAATGGTCAACAGCTTATGCATACACGCGGTCAAAGCGACTTTTTGACTTTCCCCGCGGCGAGGAGCCGCTCGTAAAAACTTTGATCTGCGGGTTGTAGCGCGTGGCCACGAGGGTCCCCATGTATAACACGGTGCGCACATGCGCGCGGCCTCCCAAATCGTCCGCCGGCCCCGCAGGGTCCCACTGTCGCAATTGAGGGGCGCCACGCCGACCAAGGCGCCGCGATCTGCTGCCGCGTGAGCGTCCCCAACTCGGGGAGTTCCAGCAGCAGCGTGTGGGCACACACGGGCCCAATGCCCTTGGCACTCTGCAATAAATCGTCGTTTTCCCGCCACAGGGGGCTGGCCCGGAGCAGCGTCTCGAGGTCGTCGTCCAGCGTGGCGATACCCGCATTGAGCCAGGCAATATGGGCCTCAATGTCCTTTGCGAGACGTGCGTTGGTCCCCGCCAAACGGTTCTGTTCGGCAGTCCGCATGCCGATCAGTTGCTGGCGGCGCCCAAGGAGGGCGCGCAGCTCCTGCGTCTGGGCGTCCGGCAACGGGCGCGGTGTCGGGCGAATCACGTCGGCAAAATGCGCCAACGCACGCGCATCCAACGCATCTGTTTTGGCTAACTGGCCTGTGGCCCGGGCAAAATCCCGCGCCTGGCGGGGTTCACCACCACGACGGGCAGGCCCGCCGTGGCCAAGGCGCTGGTCACCATGCGCTCCAGGCCGCCCGTGGCTTCCAGCACGATGAGGGTGGGCTGCAGGGTCTGCATCCGCTCCACGAGCGTCGTCACTCCGTTGGTATCATTCGCTACGGTCCATCGCTCTCCAGAGGGGCGTAGAGCAATGTCCAACTGGGCTTTCGCGACATCAATCCCTACAAAACATGGCATGTCACTCATCCGAACTCCTGTCCACCCGACCTTGCAGATACGGGCTCAATGGCACCAAACAACTGTACGGGCTCTGGGAGTCAGGACGTGACGACCCTCGCTACGCTCCGGTCTCGGCGGACCAAGGCTAAACCGGTCTATCACGTCCGGGAACCGAGTGCCGGGGAGTCCCCCACGTCACTTATAATAAAGATACAAGGCTGTTAGGCGTCGGTTGCAGCGCCTTGTTCGGCCCAGTTTGGGTGCAGGGCAGTGCTTTCCCTCTGTTTCACCAACGTGAGGTTCCCACCGCCTTTACGGTTCAGTATGCGTATGCTTTGGCCTTCTCTCAAGCAGTCTCTGGGTATTCGACAAGGCAAGCTGCATCCTCACCGCCCGTTCGACTTGCTGCATGTCCCGTGCCGATAACCTCCCGATGCGGCTGAGTAGACGCGTTTTGCTTACCGTGGTGAGCTGATCCGCCATGGCCTTGCTCTGCTTGCCTTGAGGGTGACCAATGCCTGCTCGGATAGAGGCGGCCCACGTTGCTCGTTAGCGGCACGACCTGCACACGATTCAAATATGTATTGGCTGCGTCATTGCTGTAAGAATGACGGCTGGACGCTGTTTACGAATTTCGCCACCGACCGATGGGTCGAAGTTGACCCACCAGACTCTCACCGCGGTTCATCGCTGACATCACCGACTGTGGCTTCTGCCCAGGCGAGCGCTTCGGCTTCACGCGTTTCGTCTTGCGCCATCTGTTGATAGGCCGCTTCCAGCGCATGCGCCAGGATGTGTGAGCGGACCAACTCTCCGATAAAGCGACTGATACGCCGACGGCCAATGACTCTATGGAGTCCGCCGCACACGGTCTCGCTCGAGGGGTGATCGTGAGCTTTTTCTGCATAAGGGCGCTCTCCAAGAGGTTTACGTATTGTACACGTATAATATCTCCCTCCTGGAAGGCTGTCAAGTAAAACGTAGAGTATTCTCGGAGAGAGGAAGCCGAACGCGTCATTACACGGTGTGCAAAGTATAAGACCGTCTCGTCAGGGTATTATACAGCGACCGTCGTAGAGTACAACCTCGCGGTCATAGAGCATGGAGGGTAGCTCAGTAAGCTCACGCCTCTCCTCACCTGCGCTCCGCTCCTCTGGGCCACACTGCGAACAGCCACGAGACCTTGTCCCTCGTGGCTGCCCCGCGTGCCTCATCTTTCACTGGTGTGTAGTATGAGAGAAAGCCGGGAGAGCCAGCAGACGTGCGCTCTCCTTCCCTGCCTTCCCCACGCTAGAAAGGGGCCGACTGTCTCGTACAGCCAGGGGAAAAGCGAGAATTGCATGGGTCTGTCCCAATGCCGTGTAACTGGCGTCTTCACCATTTCTTGTACGGCAAAAATTTGCCATTATAAGTCACCACGACACGATCCCCTTGGGGTCTTCGATCCTTCTGGATATCCATCTCAAAGTCGATGGCACTCATGATGCCGTCTCCGAACATCTCATGGATAAGCGCTTTGATAGTCGTGCCATAGACCTGCGTGATCTCGTGGAACCGGTAGATGAGCGGATCTACGGGTACGGCACTGTCGAGCGAGCCCTTCATCGGCATTTCTTGCAGCGCTTCAGCCACCTCAGGGCCGAGCCCTAGGACGCGCGTGCGGCCGTAGCCTCGTCGGCAGACATGGTCGCCTGGCCCATCAGGGCCGCAGTGACCCAGACCTCGTGCCGTCCCTACCGCTGCGGCGATGGCCTCAAAGGTGAGTCCTTTGGCTTTCTTGGCAGCCAGGATCTGGACGGTAGCCTCTGCACGAGTGATCATGACGCATTCCTCCCTGGATGATGGTCAATCGGGTCATGGCGACACGCTTTGTCTAAGTACTGCGCATGGTCTTCATTGCCGCCGCCAGCTTGGCGGGGCGCTCCCGGCTGTATCAGGCTCATGTGCGCGCGTGTGGAACCCGCAGCGTATTTACTGCGCACGGTACTAAGTCCCTGTCTCCTACGCGTCGGTGTCGCCAGCGCGTGAGAGCCACGCATCAGAAAATGCAGAATATGGCTGCGCAGGCGGGTGTATTCGATCCGTGTCGATCATGGCCTCCGCGTGCGCGGACGTGGGAGGTTGACCGCAAAATCTCCGGCAAGCCGCGCCTCAGGACTATTGGTCATCGAGCGCGATACGGTCAGACAGCAAAATGGCCTCATCGACATCATGCGTGACCATAAACACGGTGTGCTGCGTCGCACTCCACATTCTGACCAGCTCTTCCTGGATCACGCCACGCGTCAGGGCATCGATCTGCGCAAAGGGCTCATCCAGGAGCATGACTTTGGGTTGGACGGCAAACGCCCGCGCCAAACCAACGCGCTGCCGCATGCCTCCGGAGAGGAAGGTGGGTTCTTGTTCTTCCGCGCCTTTGAGGCCCATCATGTCGAGATATCTTTGCGTCTCGGCAGCGGTGCGCGCCTTGTCCCAGGTGGAGATGGGCCGCCCGCACCTGCCAGGCGCACATTGTCAAAGGCCGACAGCCAGGGCATGAGGGCAAAACTCTGAAACACCACCATGCGGTCCAGCCTGGACTGGTCACTTCCTTGCCGTCAAGAATAACACCTCCGGTGGAGGCTTGCTCGAAATCCGGCGACAATGTTGAGCAGGGTGCTCTTGCCACAGCCGGAGTGGCCGATCGAGGGTAACGAATTCTCCCTTCTCGATACGCAGGTCGACATCGCTTGAAGACACAGAAGAGACCCTGACGTCCACCAGCCCGGTCGCCCCCTTCCAGCACGGGAAAATACTTGCTGACGCGCTCGATGCTCAGAAACGCCATAGGCTTGCTCACTCCGTGATAGGTCACGAACCGTGCCAGGCGGTTGAAGCCGGCGTCGAGGGCCACACCGACCGCACCAACAATGAAGATGGCAAACAGGATCCCGGCGATATGCAGGTTGTTCCATTCAATCCATGTGAGATAGCCTGACGCCGAGCTCTCCTAGCAGCATCTCCGGCAGGGACCACGGCTACGAGCGCGCTCCCGAAAGAGATACGCAAGCCAGCGACAATCGCCGGGGCTGCCGCTGGTAGCACCAACTCGTATCAGTCGCTGCGAACCACGACAGTTGCAGCAGGCTTGCCGACCTGCAAGTAGTCCTTGCGAATCGTGCTCACCCAAAGGCCGTGTTCGCCACCGTGGGCCACAGCGCAGGCCAGAAACACCACCAGGATGGCGGTCCAGGTAGGGTTCTTCACGGTATACAGCAGCAGAGGCATCCAGGCCAGAGGCGAAATCGGTTTGAGCATCTGGATGAAGGGATTGAACGCCCGGTAGAGAGGCGCGAGACAGGCCAATAAGGACACCGAGGCACACCGCCACGACGGATGCCGACAGGAAGCCAGCCGCGAAGCGTGTCACCGTAGCGAATGAGGTGCCCAATGCCATGGTCGTTGGTGCCCTTCTTGTGAAACGCGTGCGAAAATTCCTCGACCGCTTTGGTCACGACAGCCCAGGCCCGGCATGCCCCGCGCTTTCTCCGGGTTGTAGACGTAGTGCCCGTCGCGCGTGCGCACGATGTCACCATTGAACTCCATCTTCTGCAGCTGGTCTGGCGTCAACTCCCTTCGGCTCGAAAGGTGGTCGCATGGTGGCGAGATGCCATACCAGCACAAACAGGCCGAGCAGCACGAGAGAGAGCAGCAGCGGTTGCCTCTGATCCTGACGACTTGAGTACGAACACTTCTGGGTCCATACGCCCTCACCTATATGTTGCTAATCGCAAAACTCCTGGCATACTCTGAGGCGTTACGTGGGTCAAACACTTTGCCCAGGATCGTGTGCGTCGTGTACGTCCGCGGCATGGCTGGGATATCCCAGTTCACGCGGAAATCTTGTCGCACTCGGCTGCCAGGTAAACCTGCTCGGCGACCTGCTTGTAGTCCAGGTCGCTATCGATGTGTTTCCAGCGCCCACCTCATTGCCACGCCAAGATGGCCCGTACCACGGCAACGTTGTGCTGCAGCAGCGATCTCAGACATTCCTCAGATGTACTGCGGGGTATGTTGGCGCTCATTCGCAACTGCTGCTGCATGGTCATCGCTCCTCCTATCCCCCTCTGTGCATGGCTTGTCTGCGTGCGGATGTGCGTTAGACATGACAAAGAGCAAGTGTCATGCCAGAGTATACGTAGTTGGGATGGGGCACAGCCCGTACTGCGGAGATACAGGAGAGACATGGCTGGCAGGGTACTCTCTGAGCAGGGAAAAAGGAGAGGATATGACAAAATTGTCTCGACAAGAATGTCTATATGACAAAAACGTCCAATATTCACAATGCTACGACTCGCAGTTTGTCTATTGGCGCATGCGATGGCCCTGCTTGTGAGGCACTGCGTGTCACCTCTATCTGTCAGACACCCTGGGCCTGTGCATATACCTTTGCCTGTCGGATCATTTTGTTACACCATTATTTTTGAGACGGGTTCGCGTTGATCACCCACAACCCCAGGAGAATATATGCTGACGCTTTTAGAAGCTGTCCTGTTGGTTTGCCTCATCAGCATGATCTTATATTGGCGCCTCTCTCCCCAGGAAGGAAGAAACAGGGAAGAAAGAACTTGAAGAGCGGGTAGTCACCCTGGAGCGACAACATAAGGAACTCCGAAACGTCATTGCGCTTCTTGTCTTTAAGTCGAACGCCTTTGAAACGCAGCTTCCGTTAACTCCAGAACAGAAGCAACAGATAAAAAGCCTTGAGGATCAGATAACTGTTACCCGATATCTGGATACGATATTTCCTGAGTAGAGCGGTGTTCCAGGTTGGGTGCAAGGAGATGATAGCGCCTCGCACCTTGCGCAGTGAGGGTACCCAGAGGTATCTTTATGCACTCAGGAAGCGCCTAAGCTCCGTACCGGGGGCTACAAGGGCGGAGTTGTACATTCTCATGCTGGTCTGGGACTTGTCTATGGCCTCGGAGGGTCGCGCTGCCGCACGCGGCTATAGATTGCTGCGCTGTCCCACCTGTTATCTGCCGCCAGACGAGTGTATCTGTGCATGCACACCTACGATTCACACGCCAGTCCAGTTCTGGCTGCTCATTCACCCCGACGAATATCGCAAGCCGACCAATACCGCCCGTTTGATAGGTGCGAGTATCCCGCAGACGCGCTTCTTTCCATGGTATCGTACTGCACCTCCGGCAGGGCTCATCACCCTCCTGAGGGATCGCCGATGCATGCCCTATCTGCTGGTTCCTCAAGGCGATGCAACGCTCTTTGAGCGTCTGCGGGAGCGCCCATGGCTGCCTGATAGAGTGCCGGCGTTCGTGCTGCTGGATGGGACGTGGAGCCAGGCTAGCAAGATGTTGCACAGGAGCCCGTATCTGCGAGGGCATCCCCAGGATGGCCATTCAACCTGGGGCTCCTTCTACGTATCGGCTGCGCTGCCAACGCTGTGCCCAGCACCTGTCCACTGTGGAAGTGGCTATTGCGCTCCTGGAACAGCGCTTGAGGAGGTTACTGCCAGCAGTGTCCTGCACGCCTATTTTCGCGTGTTTGCCGAGAGGTGCATGGCCGCGCGGTACGGGCATCCACTCAAAAAATCCCTGCCAGAAATGGCGCAGCTCCTCGCCTACAACAGTCATGATCCTCCACCCAGCGCCTGACGACTTTCCTCTCCACCACGAATAAGAGTCAGGGGCCGCCACAGGAGACACGCCTATGGGACTACGGCATGGTGCAGGTTGATGCCTTTACAGATACCCGTCTGGCAACCCGGCCGCCGTGTGTCCTGCCGGCACCGCGACTGCGGCCAGGGAGTCGCGACCTTCCATAACTCTCCGTCCCGGCTCACCAACACCACGTCGATCATCGTCGGCACGCTGGTCGTTTTCGCTTTTTCGATGGCCGGTGCGATGTCCTGCGGCTTCTCCCCACGCGGATACCCTGGCAGCCAAAGCAATCCTGCGCGATAGCGGCGAAGCGGCAGTCGGAAAGATCCAGCCGGCGTTGCGCGGGTCGATGTCGAGCTGAATAATCTGCTGCCGGGTGGGGTCGATGAGTTCCGGGTTTTCTCGGCGCGTCGTGTTGGGAGAGAGGGTGGCAGCCGATTACAAACAGCACGTCCGCCTCAGACACTCACCGCGTAAGCCACTGGCTGGCCGGAAGGTGCCCATGAGGCCCACCGCCAATGGATGATTCTCTTGGCAATGTGCTCTTGCCTTTGGCGCTGAGATCGCCACTCGGAGCGCCGTGATGAGACTCCGCTCGACCTCGATAAACACTCCCCGCTAAGCACGACCCCGGCTTGCCGGTCAGGCGGCCATTGGCACATCGGCCATGATCGACGCGGCCTGCTCATGCCGGGCGAGGACAAAGCGGATCTTGTCGCGATGGTCGCGGATGCGGGCCGGAACAGGGGGCTCGTCCCACCGCTGGGGATGCCAAAGACGATGATCGATCTCCGCCTTCAATAAGCACTTTGCACATCCGCTGGCAGCCTGCATGGTGGTCTCCTCTGTGCAAAAGGTGCGTGCATGGTATGCCGTCGATACCGCAGCGTCGAATTGTCTGCATCTCCTATCACAGGCGCGGGGCGCGATCAAGCACAATCGCGGTGCTTACTGGCGGCTCACCAGGAGATTGCCATACTGGTCCACTGCCGCCTGATAACCTGGGATGCACCAGGGTCGTCGCATCCAGTTCTTCAATAACGGCTGGTCCAGGGACGACGTTGCCCCAGCGTAGACGCGTCCGGTCCAGTATCGGGCACGGCGGTAAATCCACCCGTCTCACTGAACCACACCGGGCGCTGCCCTTTACGCGCCTCTGCTTGGGTCAGCTGCCGCCCTGCGGCAGTTCTGGCAGACGGGGCTTCGGGCTCACGCCAAGCGCCGTCAGGCGTACGTTGACCAGTTCTATAGCATCCTCGCGGGCGTCGTAGCCGTAGGCGCGGGCATGGGCGGCATGAAACTGCTCGTGCAGTTGGGCGAGCGCCTGGGGCGTCAGCGACGCCTGACGGCACCGCTACCGAGAGCTCGTGCGACTGCCCCTGGTAGCGCAGGTCAACGCTGCGTAGCAGGCGACGCTGCGCGGCAGCGACTCCCTCGCGGGCCAGTAACGCTTCGCCCTGCGCCGCAAAGTCGGCAAACAGCGTGTCGAGCGCTGCCTGGTTGCAGCCGCGACTAAGACCTGTCGACGGGTCGTGACAAATTCGTGTTTGATGTCCGTCATGAGCATGCCCAGCGCTGAGGCGATGCCGGGACTCGGCGGAATCAACACCGTGGGGATATCGAGATCGCGCGCTAAAGCGTTGGCGTGCAGCGGACCAGCCCCACCAAAGGCCACGAGGACAAAGTGGCGCGGGTCGTAGCCACGCTGCACGGAAATCAGACGCATGGCGCCGATCATGTGGGCATTGGCAATCTCCACGATGCCATGCGCCGCTTGCAGGGCGTCGAGTCCCAGGGGCTCGGCACACTGCCGCACGATGGCCGCACGGCTGGCGGCTCTGGGTCAAGCGTGATTTCCCCGCCGAGGAAAAACGCCGGGTTGAGCCGACCCGAGCAGCAGATTGGCATCGGTGATGGTCGGTGTCGTGCCGCCCTGGCCGTAACAGACCGGACCAGGCACCGCCCCGGCGCTGCGTGGCCCCACGCGCAGTGCCCCACCGGCATCGATCCAGGCTTCACTCCGCCCCCTGCCCCAACCTCGATCAGGTCGATCACCGGCGTGCGCACGGGATAGCCACTGCCTCTCCCCTCCCCGAGCGGCGTGATCGCCTGTCCGCCGACCTCGAACTCTGTGGACAGTTTTAGCTGGCCGTCCTGGATCAGGCCGACCTTGGCGGTCGTACCCCCATGTCAAACGAAATGACATTGGCATAGCCATGCGGCGCCGCAAAGCGCACCAGCCGCGATGACGCCAGCCGCAGGGCCGGATTCAATCATATACACCGGCTTGTAGCTTGGCCGACTGCACGCTCATCACCCCACCGTTCGACTGCATCACATAAAACGGTGCGGTAATGCGCCGCGCCTGCAACTGTGCCTCCAGGGCATCGAGGTAGCGCGACACCAGTGGCATGATGGCGGCGTTGACTGCAGTGGTACTGGCCCGCAGGTACTCCCGAAACTCTGGACAGACCTCGGACGAGACAGAGAGAAACGCCTCGGGATATTCCTCACGCACAATGGCCGCGGCCATCCGTTCGTGCTCCGGGTTGATATAGGAGTGTAGAAAACAGCAGACCATGGCTTCGATGCCAGCGGCTTTGCACTGCTGCACCGCCTGGCGCACCGCCTCGACGTCGAGCGGTTCCAGCACCCGCCCAGCCGCGTCGAGTCGTTCGCGTATCCCAAAGCTCCAGCGCCGTGGCACCAGTGGGCGGGGCTTGGTCAGATGCACGTCGTAGAGGCGCGCACGGATCTGCCGCCCAATCTCCAAGATATCGCGGAAGCCCTGGGTCGTGAGCATCCCCAGGCTGGCGGTCTTGCCCTCGATGAGGGCGTTGGTAGCGACGGTCGTCGCATGCACCACCAGGCTGTACCGCCTCTCCGCCAACGTCGACAACGGTGCAACCCACGCTCGACTGCGGCCATGCAACCGCCGGACGGGTCAGCCGGCGTACTTGGCACCTTGATGATCTGGACTGCCCCGCTCTGCTCGTCGACAAACGCTGCATCAGTAAACGTCCCGCCAATATCTATACCCACGCGATAGGTGCTCATATCCCTGCCTCTACGAGAAGAAAGTCAGCGTCTACGGGCAAGGCCTTCTCGGTCGGGGCGTCGGCGCCTCCACCTCTCAGGTGTTCATGTTGTAGGCGAGCACAGCGTAGCAGGCGATCAGGTTGGTCAAGGTCATCATCCCACGCTGCCCGAAGCGGGTCATGGCCGCCTCGAACGTGGGCTGACTCACCTTGCCGGTTTTGCAGGGAGTTCGCGCGTGAAGTGCACTACCGTCACCTCGTCAGGGTCCAGGTTGGTCAGCTCACGCTTGTCTCGGATGTTATCCACAACGTCGTCCCGCACCCCTGCCTGGCGTGCCACAGCAGCGTGGGCATACCAGATAAAGGCACAGTCCATCTCTCGGGCCACGGTAATCATGACCAGTTCCTGGAGCTTCTGCGGCAGGCTCGCGTCACCACGGAGGTAAGTCCGCAGTGCCTCGAGCCGTTGTGCCATCTCCGGCATGTGCAGGAGCAGCGAGTAGGGACCCACATTGGGCCGGTTGCTGCGGCTCTTCATAAATTCGTCGTACGCGCCTCTTTTCCCCGCAGGGACGTCGTCTCTGGTTACAGAGCGGTATGCGTGCCACATCGCCTCCTGGTGTATGCTATGAACGTTATGTCGAGTGCAACAAGAGTTCTTATACTCTCTCAGACAAAGCGGTGCAACACTCATGAAAACCTGTGTGACAGCGCTCTTGCCCTGCAAGAGTCATACTGGTACATTCTTGGATCTGTACTCGGGAGGGCTCTTGCATGCCACTCAGTGCTCCTCACAATGCCGCAGGGATAGCAGCACAGCAGAAGGAGGGGCGCGATGATCACACGCTTTGGCAGTCTATATGCGGGGCACGTTGACCTGGAGAACATTGGTCTGGAGGGCACGCCGGTCAATGAACGGTGGCTGTCTGACGAGCATCTCGCCACCGTGCTTGACAAAACCGAAGCCATCGTCACGCTGATGGACCGGCTGGGCTACGACACGTTCTGGGCGGCCGAACACCGCTTCCAGCGGGAAGGGTACGAGTGTATCCCCAACCTGCTGATGTTGTTCGTGCACCTGGCACACCTCACCAAACGCCTCAAATTTGGCTGTGGCTTTAACGTCGCGCCGATGTGGCATCCCCTGCGGCTGGCGGAAGATTTCGCCGTCGCTGACCGCCTCACTGGCGGCCGCATCCTTTTTGGGGTGGGCCGTGGCTACCACTCCCGGGAATGCGAGGTGCTCGGCGCCCCCAGCACGGCAATCGACAACGAGGCCAACCGCGTGCTGTTCGAAGACCAGGTCGAAATCATCTTCAAGGCGTTCAACAGTCGCGCCTTCTCGCACTATAGCGACCACTATACCATTCCACCCCGTATCCCATACCGGGGCTATGAGCTGGAGGACATCACGCTGGTGCCAAAACCCTGCACCGTGCCGGTCGAATGCTGGCAACCGATCGTCAGTGCCAGTGAGCGGGCTATGGACTTCATGGCCAAGTACGGCATCAAGGGCATTATTGGCGGCGGCGCAGCGGCGGGGGCGCCACCGACACAGTGATGCACGCGTATCGCGATGCCCTGGCCTCGCCACGGACGCGAGACGGCATTGGGCACCGATCTCATCATCGGCTTCAGCGTCTACATTGCTGAAACTGAACAAAAAGCCATTGAGGAGGCGCGCCCCTATTTCGAGGAAAACATGAAAAATGTTCGGCCCGCTAGGGTTTGTGCAGCGCGTCTCACGGACGCGCAACTGTCGGCTCTGGCTGGATCCCAAACGGGCGCGCGCTCCGCCGGGCTCCCACGCTCGAACAAGCGGTCGCGGCTGGCTCCTGGCTGATGGGGCCACCGGAGGTGATCATTGAGAAGATCCAGGCGATTCAGGAGCGCTATCCGGGGTTGGAGGAGATCAACATAGGGTCCGTCATTGGCACGCCGCAGCGCGTCATCTGCAAACAACTCGAACTCTTTGCCACCGAGGTCATGCCAGCGTTCAAACATCAGGTCAAAGTCGCCGCTCCCGCCGACTGACGCCGGCGCCATACGCTCTACGAGGCGGCCTCAAAGCGCCTTAGCATTCTGGTCCGATAAGGGCAATGCGGAGGAGATTGGCGGCGCTCTGGCGTGCCCAGGGGGACGCCGGCAGTGACGACTATGGACTGCTCAGGGGCCGCAAACCCCTCGCGACAAGCAATGCGACAGGCGCGGTCGACCATGTCCTCGAAGTCATGGGCATCCTCGGTCACCACGCAGTGCAGGCCCCAGACGAGGGCGAGCCGGCGCCCGGTGCTCTCTACCGGCGTGAGGGCAATGATCGGCACGCTCGGCCTCTCACGGGCCGCACGCAAGCCGGTCGATCCCGAACTCGTCCAGCATCACGATGGCGGCGGCTTGCAGCGTCTGCACGATCTGGCGCGCCGCCGCCATGATGGCATCGGGCGTGGTGGCCTCGGGGCCCATTGTGCTGGGCGTCGATGATCGAGCGGTAATACGGGTCGCCTTCGACCGAGCAGGCAATCCGGTCCATCATCGTGACGGCTTCGACCGGATACTGTCCGACTGCCGACTCGGCTGATAACATCACGGCATCCGCGCCCTCGAACACAGCGGTGGCCACGATCCGACACTTCAGCACGTGTCGGCATCGCATTCGTGATCATGGACTCCGAGCATCTGGGTCGCCACCACCACGGGCTTCCCGGCCCGACGCGCGGCACGACACAATCTGCTTCTGACAGCCGGGCACGTATTCCAGCGGAAGTTCCACACCCAGGTCACCGCGCGCCACCATCAGCGCATCCGCCTGCTCGATAATAGCGTCAAGCTGGTCGATGGCCGCGGGCTTCTCAAGCTTCGCCAGGACCCCAGCGCGTCCGGCCACTAATCTGCCGCGCCTCCGCGACATCTTCGGGCCGCTGCACGAAGGACAGCGCAATCCAGTCGACCTGGAGTTCCGCGGCGCGGTCGAGGTCCGCACGGTCTTTCGCCGACAGCGCCGCAATCGGCAGCACCACGCCAGGGACATTCACACCCTTCCGATCCGTCAGGTGTCCGCCGAGTTCGACACGCGCTACGGCGCTCTCCGGTCCAGCCTCCTACGATCCGCAAGCGCACACGTCCGTCGTCAACCAGGAGCTGACTGTCCGGCTTGAGGACCGCGAACACTTCCCGATGGGGCAGACACAGGTGCGTGGCGTCGCCGAGCCCCTGGTCGAGGGTGAGCCGCACCATAGAACCCCGTTTCGAGCGTGACCCCGCCGCCCACCATGGTGCCAAGGCGGAGCTTCGGTCCCTGCAAATCGGCCAGGAATCCCAATGGGCCGCGCCAGGGCGCGCTCGACGTCGCGGATCGCCTCCACATAGCCAGCCAGGGCAGCGTGATCGGTATGACTCATATTGATACGGAAGACGTCGGCACCCGCTTCACACAAGCGGCTGGATCAGGTGTGACTCCTGCGAAGCCGGACCCAGGGTTGCGACGATTTTCACACGGCGGCGGCGGCGCATGCTCTCTCCATCACGCAGTTGGCCAAGTCAACGCGACGCGCTATGCGTGCAGCAGACGTGGGAACGTTTGGGTGTATCAGTCTGGGATAATGGGACATACGATGAGTATGCCACACACGCCAGAGTCTGTATAGATGGGTCGAGGAAATTGGCAGAAACGCTAGGCCGAGACAAGGGGTGCGCTCCAAACATGGAGCGCACTATGCAAAGATGTGCGCCAAAATTGTCTGTCCTCGGTTGTGAGGGACGTGCGGTTATGATGCAAAGTACTCCTGAATCCGCTCAGCAGATAGGACGATAGGAAGGGCCGCAAACCGTCCTTTCCAAAGCTCTGCAAATGCCTGTGTGATATACCACGCATCAAGCTCTAGCTGTTGTAGAAACGCTCCCAGCTCTGCCTCGTCTGAGTACATTTATAATGCTGTCGGTCCATACTGTGAGGATTATTCTGACGCATATCGTACCTGATAGGTGTTCTCCAACCTGACGATACCCAGGGTGCCTTCTTCAGTCATCCTCTTACCCTTTCTCCGTATGGACTGCCAGCAGAGACAGATTGCTCTTCGCCCTGCACAGAAAAGTAGCAAGAAGCATGCCATACTCGGCCGAACCGTTTATACCTCTGTCATGTCCTTGTATTATGGCACCTTTTTTTATCTTCGAGCAAGAGGGTAAGGAAGATGTTTCTCTACAAAATTGTATTTTTGTATGGTCTCAAACGACACAATGAGGTGGCGTATATTGGGGCAGGGGCACTACTTGACCAGTATTCTAGGCTCTGCTTGGCAACCGCGGCCAGAGGAACATTCTTGTCGATTTCTACGCCTCTTCAGACATATGCGTCGGTAATGGCGGAGCTTTTGCTGTACGGGCGCCTCTTGCTTACCCCTTTCCTGCTCGTGTTCTCGAACCATAGAAGACGCGCATGCGTCACAGAGGAGAACCTGGCACGTATTTTGCGTAAAGTATTTGCAAGGAGAGATGGAAGAAGGGCATGGGCCTTGACAGTGTAGCAGAGACTGTCTCTCCTGCACATATACAGGCGTATGCCTCTGGCGTTAATATTCCCACACTGTTCTACCGATAAGGTTTCTAGATTGTCACCTTAACTACGTGACTCCACGCACAGTAAAATGGACCTGAGACCGACCTCTATATCACGGAAGCTCTGTTAGCAATCAACACCTAGGACTGCTAATAAGTGACACAAGGAAAATTTGACTGTGAGGTGGTAGCATTTCTATAATGTCATGAGTCTGTTTGGAGGTGCCTTTCCATGGAGAAGTACAGACGCTATGGTGCCTCAACCTGCAAGACCACAGCCCATACCTGAGAATCATCCACTCCGCCACCTCTTCCGCAACCTGACAGAAGCGAGCTTCGAGCAGGTGGGCCACGCTGATCCGGAACTCACGGTCTACGTGACCGGGCTGCTCGTGGATTTTACGCACATAGATAACCTGTACCGGGTGCGCGATACCAAAGGGCGGCGTCTGGAGTACCTGGTGGACTTCCAGCTCGAAAGCCAACGCGGTGATAAGGCGCACGCGCGGGACACTCAGGAAGCACCTCGGCGATTACGCGCTGTTTATCGTGGGCATGTTCCCGGAGAGTCTCCAGCGGCGGCGGCGGCCCATCAATCCTGACTATTACGTGGCCCAGGGCAAGCAAGCGTATACGACGGTGTCGACCATGGACGGTCTGCGGCCGACGGCGGCGTTATTCCGCAAGCTGGCAGCCCATTTTGAGACCTGTGTCTGTGCCTTAAATATTGAGAAAGACTGGCTCCGGGATGATTTTTATCAGTACATTATGCGGCAAGTGTGGGCGTAAGGACAGCGCTCGCCCTCTGGCCTCGCACGCTGTCCTCCCCTCCCGCAGGGTTGCCCTATAACACCGAGCGCACGAGGCCTCCATCCACGAGGATCGTCGTGCCAGTGATGTAGCTGGACTTGCCTGATGCCAGAAACGCCACCAGATTCGCCAATTCCTTGGGTTCCCCAATGCGTCCCACGGCGGTCTCGGCAGCGCGCTGGGCCAGTCCCTCCTCCACTGAAATACCCAGTTCCTTGGCCCGGGCCGTGACGTTGGAGAGCATACGTTCGGAGAGAATGGAGCCAGGGCAGACGTTATTGACCAGAATGCCATCCCGCCCCACCTCATCGGCTAAACTTTTGGCGAACGCCACCACGCCCATACGCGTAGCACCCGAGAGCGCCAGGTTGGGGATAGGCTGATACACGGTACTGGCCAGAATGTTGATAATGCGGCCCCCGCCTTGCTGTTTCAAATGGGGAATGGCCTCTCTGGACATGCGTGCAAAGAACAACAGGGAGCGCTGTACGGCCGTTGCCCACTGCTCTTCCGTGGCGTTATAGGCCCTGGCCAGTGGTGGACCACCGGAGTTATTCACCATGATATCGAGCCGTCCGAAGTGGGCGACCGTGGTGGCGATCAGGTCCTGAATGGTGCTGTAGTTGTCGAGGTCACCGGCAAAGGTCAGCACATCCGTATCGGTCGCGTCACGAATCTCCTGTGCTGCCTGCTCCAAGTCGGCCTGGGTCCGGCTACATAGAGCCACCTTGACCCCTTCTTCGGCCAAGACCTCAGCACAGGCCCGGCCCAAACCCTTGCTTGCTCCACCCACGATGGCTACCTTGTCCTTCAACTCTAGATCCATAGCAAATGCGTGCCTCCAGTTCCCGGCCGTCTTCCCTTGTGCCTGGGCCTCCCTCTGTGAGCCCCCAAGCCCGTGAGGTCAAAAACCAAATCGAGCTTTCCCCTGCAAGACCTTCCTCAGGAGCTGAGTACAGCCTGGCGGAAATATGTCATCCTGTCTCCAGCACAGGAGATCATGTCAAAAGTAATGGCTTCCGGCGCCAAACTGGCGCGGTAATTTGCGGTACGCAGTACTAGTCGATCACGCGCAGCTGGGTGAAGTTCGCCAGCACCGGCGGCTTGAGGGTGGTGGCATCGCCGTTCTTCGCCGTCAGCAGCACGCTGTAGTCCACCGAGCCAAGCGGGTAGTCGGTAGGGATGTGCCACGCGGTCACCCATTGCCAGGGGGCGTCGGGCGGGCCACTGCGGCCAGCCGCGACGACTGGAAGTTGAGCGGGATCTCTTCACCAGAACCCAGCTTCACCTTGACAATGGCCTGGTCCTGCGGCGTGACCCGCTTGCCGGTAGCCATGTCGTAGAACTCTATGCGGAACACCATCTTCATGCCCCGCTTGAACACATTCTGCTGCACGCATCCCAGTGACGCGAGCAGGCCGTACTTGCTTGCCGTGGTCGCGGCCACATGCTCCACGTACATGGCTGTACGGCCCCACCGGCTGCTCGTACGAGGCTCGGCAACTCTGCGGGGACTGGTATCGGCAGGGTGGCCGGAAGCGGAACAGGGTCCGTGGGTGGCGCCTTGCGGGCTCCGAAAATGGGGACGATCTCGTCTGTGCCACTGGCCGGTGCGGCGGCAGCGCTGAGCTGCTTCTGGAGGTCTGTGACCTTTTGCTGCGCTGCGGCGAGTGCTTGCTCCTTGGCGCTCAACTGCGCCTTGAGCGCATCGTAGTCGGACTGCTTCACCTCATTGCAGCCAGCCAGCGCCAGTGCGAGGACGCCTCCGGCCAGCCACGGCAGACCTCGCCGGACAAGGGATGTCGGGAAATGCATGAGACCTCCTGCAGGTTCAGAGATTAGTCGACGATGGCGATTGCCAGCCGGAAGGCCGGCAGGCGATAACCCAATGACAGCGCGGGAAGTCGCGGGCATACGTGAGCACTGGCGTCCAGTACCACCACTTGGCGTCTTTGCCGGCGTACACCATAGGGTAGAGATCGATGAGATGCGTGCCCGGTCCGCCGGTAGCCACCAGCTCCAGGGTCACGTCGCCGTTACTGTTGAAGCCGCAGGCATAGCCGGCATAGGCGTTGTCGTACGTCATCGCGAAGCCGTTGTCGAGCTCCGGTCCAGCCCACCCCCTTGATATTGACCGTGAAGCTCTCCACCAGCCCGCAGCCTGGTGGCGCTCACCGAGACCAGGCTGCGTTCCACAAAGTAGGGCGCTTCGGCCACCACCTGGCCGTTCTGTACCAGCTTCAGCGCGTGCCAGCCGCCCAGGTCGTCCGGCACCTCTACCGGGCCGGAAATGCGCCCACCGCTGTCGGCGGTCACAGTGCCCAGTGGGATATCGGCCAGGCTCCAGCCACTGGCCGTAACGCGGTTGCCGCGTGCGGTCATCCAGAAGGCGTCGACTGGAGCGTTGGGTTCCAGACCTTCCACCTGGAGCAGAGGTTTCGAGAGCACCGTTCCGGCCGCTGGTGCGAAACTGGCCTGCACATGCGGCGAGCCTAGCGCCACTGGCGGTCGTGCGCCTGGCGCTCGCCGGCAGTGGCTGGACCCGCTCAGGCAGCGGCCAGTCCACACGATTGGCGGGCGGCCCCTCGATCGGCGGTGACCCGGAAGGGCAGGCGGAAGTCTTCCTGCGTGGGTATATGCTCGTACACAAAGGCATAAGGCGACTGCGCAATGCATTGAGGTACGCCGGCACCGACCCGGCGTTGATCATGACCACGTGCTGGCCCACCGGCCCGGCGGCCTGGAACTCGGCACGCGCCGTGCCGCGCGTGGTGGTGGCCGTCAGCACGCCGGTGTAGGCATTGTCGTAGCGCAGCGCCAGGGTAGCGCCCGAGAAGAGCTTGGCGGCCATCCCGGTGACTGTGACTGTTACCAGGGTGCCTACCGGCCCGTCAGCCGGCTCGATGGACGCGGCAAGCTTGATGCGGAAGCCGCCGCGGGCGACTTCCTCGCCATCCACCACCGCGAAGATCTCGTGGAGCTCCCCGAAGTCCTCGGGAGCAACATAGCTTCCAGAGATCGTTCCCTGAGCGTCGGCGCGGACCCGGCCCAGCACCTGCCGCTGATCGGTGAATTGCCGCGACTCGTAGGCTACCGTCTCGGCGCTGAGTTTCGTAGCGTAGGAGCCCTGCCAGGTTGCCCACTGCAACTCCACCTCTTGGCCCGGAGGCAGCCCTCGCCGCGCAGAGTGAAGGACGTGCCCACCGGACCTGGCTTCCGGCGCGGTGCGCAGCTGCCGGAAGGGGACCGACGTGTCCAACGCCCGGCGCGGTGGGACAGCGGCCGCCAGCACCGGCACACTGGCTGAGTGCAGGGACGGCCGCAACCTGCGACGAGGACGGCTGCGCCGCTGCTGCAGGTTGCGGCGCAGGGAAAGGGGCGCTTTGACTGCACACAGCCAGAAGTGCCACGGCAGCGATCACACTGCGGCGTAAGCCACTGCCCTAAAGGTTCTTCGGCATGCTGGTCTCCAAAGCTCACGCAAAGATTGAACCGAGGGCAGCATACGCGGCGCCCGGCGCCAAGTCAAGCTGAATGCGGTAGCGTTGACCTACGGTATGCCTCGACGTAACTGCCTCTGGTGGCAAAGCAGTTACGGGTACGATAGATGGTAAAGGCGAGCCAACTCGTTGTACACTCATCTGGCGGTAGACCTTGGCGACAGATGTAGGCCACGGTTGAGTAGTGCTCGTATGCGATAGTTATGTATCTGGCCGAGCAGAGCTGCGTGTCCATGGCCCGTTCTACTTCGTCAAGCAAAGACTGGATCAGCTTGCTGAAGAATGAACCGGAATCTGGAGACCCAGCAGCTGATTGCTAAGAGGCACGCCTATGCAAACCGTCCGTGATGCCTGCCAGCTTCAGCCCAATGCGCTCGTCCATCAAGCTCAGCGACCAGATCGAGCAGCTTGACGAACTGATCACTGCGGAAGGCGACGGCACCCAGTTCTTCGAGAAGACCTACATCACCCAGGGCATGCAGGACCTCATCAGCGAGGGCATGGCCCGGCTCGCTGGCGTGTCGACCCAGGGCGTCTTTCACCTCAAGCAGGCCATGGGTGGCGGCAAGACCCACCTGCTCGTAGGCTTCGGCCTGCTCGCGAAGCACCCACACTGCGCCAGCAGTATTGTGGCGGCCTTCCCCTACGCCCAGGCCTTCGAGGTGGCTGACATCGCTGCTTTCAACGGTCGCAACAACCCCGACCACTTCTTTTGGGGCGAGATCGCCAACCAGCTTGGCAAAGGCGAGCAATTTAAAACCTTCTGGACCAGCGGCCCCAAGGCTCCAGACGAAAAGGACTGGTTGAAGCTTTTTGACGGCAGCACAGCCCATCCTCATTCTGCTCGACGAGATGCCACCGTATTTCCACTACCTCGACACGCAGAAGGTGGGGAACGGCACCGTCGCCGACATCGCCACCCGCGCCTTTGCCAACCTCATCACGGCCGCCGGCAAGAAGCGCAACGTCTGCGTCGTCGTCTCCGACCTCGCCGCCTCCTACGACACCGGCACCAGGCTGATCAACCGCGCGCTCGAAGACGCGCGCGCCGAGTTGGGTCGGCAGGAACGCAACATCACGCCGGTGGATCTCGCCGCCAACGAGATCTACGACATCCTCCGCAAGCGCCTGTTCACGTCCCTGCCCGACAAGGCCGCGATCAGCGACATCGCCGCGAGCTATGGCAGGAAGCTGGAGGAAGCCAGCAAGTCGAAGGTCGCCAATCGCGGTGCCGAAGCCATCGCGGACGAAATCGCCGCCACCTATCCGTTCCATCCGCGCCTGAAAAACGTCGTCGCCCTGTTCAAGGAAAATGAGCAGTTCAAGCAAACGCGCGGCTTGATCGAGCTGGTCTCTCGTCTCCTGCGCTCCGTCTGGGAGCGCCAGGCCAATGACGTCTTCCTCATCGGCCCGCAGCACTTCGACCTCGGCATTCAGGAGGTGCGCGACAAGCTCACCGAGATCTCCGGCATGCGCGACGTCATCGCCTAAGGACCTCTGGGACGGCAATGCCTCGGCACACGCGCAGGTGATCGACCTGAAGACCGGCAAGGAAGGGGCGCCGTTAAACTCGGCGCTCCCTCCCACGCAGTGGCGGGGAACGCCGCGACCAGGTGGGCGCGCTGCTGCTGACCGCCAGCCTCTCGACCGCGGTCAACGCCGTGAAGGGTCTCACCCGCGAGGAAATGGTCGAGTGCCTCGTATCCGCCGCTGCGCGAGCCGTCGGAGTTCCTGGCCGCCTTTGACGGAGCTGGAAAAGTCAGCCTGGTATCTGCACCACACCCCGGAGGGCCGCTACTACTTCGATCGCCAGGAGAACCTCACCAAGCTCCTGCAAAGCCTGGCGCACGACGCGCCGGAAAATCAGGTGGACGACCTCATGCGCCACCGCCTCACGGCGATGTTCAAGCCGACCCGCAAGACTGCCTACGACGACGTGCTCCCGTTGCCCCGGATCGAAGACGTCGCCGACCGCGTGCGCCGAGGACGCGTCCTGCTCATCGTCAGTCCCGATGCCAAAATCCCGCCCGAGGAGGTGCAAGAAATTCTTCGAGGGCCTCAGGCCAGAAGAACAACCTCTGTGTCCTCACCGGCGACAAGACCGCCATGGGGAGCGTCGAAAACGCTGCCCGCCAGCTCTACGCCGCGCAAAAGCCGACAGTCGTATCCCCAAAGGCCACCCGCAGCGCGACGAGCTGGAACGAAAGCAGCAAACCTACGAACAGGATTTGAACGCCACCATCCTCAACCTCTTTGACAAGGTGCTCTTTCCCATCCAGCGCGCCGGGAGACCATCGCAACTCGCCAGCAAGGCTCTGGACATGACGCGCGACACCACCAAGCCCTTCGACGGCGAGGCGCAGATCGAAAAAGACCCTGACCTCCAATCCGCTCAAGCTCTACCTCGACGTCGAGAAGGACTTCGACCCCATCCGCGACAAGGCGCAAGATCTCCTCTGGCCGGAGAACCAGGACGAAGCCCGCTGGTCTGATGTCGCCGACCGCTACACCGAGCAGGCCGGCATGCCGTGGCTCCCACCCAAGGGCCTCGACAGGCTCAAGTCCATCGCCTGCAACCGCGGCCTCTGGGAAGACCTCGGCAACGGCTACGTCACTAGGAAGCCGCAGAAGAAAAAAACCTCCGTCCAGGTCATCGCTCGAGTCCGAGCCGGATGACGACGGCAACGTCCGTCTGCGCATCAATGCCCAGAACGCCGGTCCCGCGCCGCGCATTTACTACGCCGAAGACGGCCCGTGTCCGAATCCAGCCCGCAGCTCACGGACCAGAACCTCACTACCAAGCGCCCTGCGCATGAACTTTCTCGTGATGGACCCGTCCGGGCAGTACGAGACCGGCGATGTCGTCACCTGGTCCAACAAGCTCGTTCTGCGCAACCGCCTCACCGAGGAGGGTGGCAGAGCGCACTCGTCGAGCTGCTGGTCGCTCCCATGGGCGACATCCGCTATACGCTCGACGGCAGCGAACCGCGTGAAGGGTACACTGTATGACAGGCCCGTGGACATTGGCGACGGCGAGGTGCTGTTGCGCGCTTTCGCGGCGGCGTCCGGCCTGGAGGCCAAGGTCGAGTTCCGCTTCCCGCCAGGGCAAGAAGGGGTCCAGATTGACGACGTGAAGCCGGGCCGCCTCGTGTCGCGTACCGGGCGCAGGCTCGACTCGCGCGCCAAGACCTTCGAGGGCCTCAAGCAGGCGGGCGAGAGGTCCGTCTCCTTTGAAAACGTCACGCTCACTGTTGGACAGGGCGCACAGGCTGTGCAGGTCATGATTGGGGAAATCAGGTCGACGCCGCCTTCATCGAGAGCTATCCTCGAAGACTGTGCTGGAGAAGTTTGAGCCGACGACCCCGATCAGCATGGCCTTCCACAAGGCGCACTTCGCCTCCGGGCATGACCTGAAGCAGTTCGCGGAAAAACTCGGCATCGAACTCCAGACAGGAGACGTAGAGCAATGACCGAGAAGGCCCAGTTCGTGGATTTCGGCGCGCCGGAGCAATTCGGTACGCACGTCTTCCGCGTCGAGATCCCCGCCGCCCGCACCGAACCGGTCCGCATCATCGAGGATTACGGATATCGTGGCCTCGAGGACGGCATCCCGCGTGACGAGGAGCGCGTCATTCTGCCCTCGCGCCGTCTGGTCCGGCATTGCCGAGATCGCCCGGCGCGCGTTCAACAATCGGCTCAAGGCCGCCAGGATCCCTAGTCGGTCGCTGGCATGCCGGCACCAATCTCGTGGAGCGTCTCCTCGGCAAGGAACTCTGCGTCCTCGCCTGGGCCGCCGAGACGGCCAATGACGAGCAGATTCCGGTGATTTGCAGCAAGTGGGCCGCGCTCCGCCCCGAGGAACGCTGGTGGCTCTTCTCCATGACGGTAGCCGAGGCCGGCCTGCCGGAGGACACGCAGCGTGGCTGGCGCCGCGCCCTGTTCCACGCCCTCTCGGACGGGGAGAAGCCGCCCGCACATCGCAAACGCCGCCGTCCGGCCGATGCCGACCTCGTCAATCTATCCTTGTTCAGAGGCCATCACATGACGCTACAGGGGGCCATAATGGAGCTTTCGACAGATCAGATACGGGCTTTGGAAAACGGTGAGGCTGTGCCCGTCACCATCGAGCACACCAGGTGCGTCATTCTCCGGACTGATATTTATGAACGGGTGCAGGCGCTGCTGGACATTGAGGGATGCCTATCCCCTCATTGATGAGACGTTCAGGGAGGGATGGGAGGCGCCGGGCATGGCTGACTACCGATCCGGTACGATGAGTTGAAACAGCAATGCTGGTGAGTGCCATCTCGGGATGCGGTGCATATCGCTGTCACTGCGGTCCACCAGGTGCATTTTTGCTCACGTGGAATTGTCGGCATATTGCCAACGCCACCATCTTCAGAGACTTGCAACACATTATTATGAGCGCTGGCTATGACGTGCCTGTGATATGTACCCCTGAAGAATTGCTAGGAGACTAACTATGGCTCTGATCGAAATAGAGCATGTACAGACCAGGGATGAGGTCATGCAAGAAGTCAGAAAGATTAAGGATGATTTAGCCAAAGCGTTTGCTTACGATCTGAAGAAAATGCTTGATGCTGCACGCATGAGACAAAAGACAAGCGGTCATACCATTTTGTCTCCTCCAGCCAAGCACAATGCCCTAACAAGGGCGTTCGGCCCCACGTCACCAACTGGTGTACATGATATGACATTGCCATACGCAAGTATCCAAAGCCCATGTTCGATGTACGGTAGCCTATGGAGGGCGCATGGATTTATCTCCTACGTTGGCTGAGATTGTCTCGCTCAGCGTCGATGAGCGGATTCGTCCGGCAGAGGCGACCTGGGACAGTATCGCCTCTGAGCCTGGTCAGCCCGAACTGACCGAAGCCCAACAACAGGAACTTGAGCGGCGGTTGGCAGCCCATACCGCGTCTCCCGAGGATGTTGCACCCTTGGGAGGAAATCAAAGCGCAGGCGCTGGCCAGAGCGCGGCGATGAGTCTGCCTATCGTCCTGCAGCCAGAAGCCGGGCTGAGTTCGACTCGGTACGATGAGCTGCACAGCGATGAATTGGCTGCGCTTCTTCACGTTCATGGGATCGTAACTGGATTTGGAGATAGATTTGAGGGGTGCTTAGGATGTTGTGGCCTGATTTCAATGTCTTGGGCGATCTCCTAGCGGGCACATCGGGCCACGATTGCCGAGGTTATCGCGCACTTTGGCCACGGCACAGCGCAGCGCGTTGCTATCACGGCCCGTCTGGAACGCCTCTATGAGCTAGCACGTCGCACAGGACATATGCAGCGATTCATCATCTTTGGGGAGCTACGTCACCGCTGAACCTAACCCACGCGATGTAGATATATTTCTCGTGATGCGGGGCGGTTTTTCAACCTCATGACGCCACGCCTGAGTGCGCAGCACCTCTTCCAACAGCGATACAGCGCAAAGCGAGTTTGGTGCGAGTATCTTTTGGGTGAACACCGGGACGAGCTTTGCCGACATGGAAGATTTAATCATTGGCTGGCAGACACGCCGTGACCTGCAACGGCGTGGTATTGTCGGAGGTAATTGACCATGATCGAGAGTGATGTGGAACTTCAGGCGGCGCAAGAATATATGTTGCGCTTCGAGCGTATCTTAGCGCAGCTGCGCGCGGAAGACGTACGCCCCAGAAGCTTATGAGGAGCAATGGCCAGCAGTTACCTGGCCGAAATTGAGGCAGGTCCATACGGACATTATGGGGTATTTGCGACAGGCTCCTTCGCGAGAGGCAGCCTAATCACACCAGGGAGAGGGCGCCAGTCCCGTCAGGGGGGTACACCGATCAAAACTCTACGGCAGGCTTGCCGTCATAAAGGGTTCAACATCACACATGCCGCCGCCCGGTGGAAAACGACTTGGACAACCTCCCGCTGTTCAGGAGCACCCATGAGCAACTGTATCACGCCACTTTGTCCCTCAAGGACGCGCCCGCCCTCATCGAGCGGCTCCTGCCCGTGCGAAGCTTTCCGCTGAGGCATACAGGGAGCAGATGGCGGGCAGTGGCAAGACGCTCACCGCGCTTGGGCAGCTATTGGAAGGGCCGCAAGCCACTGCATCCTCAACAAGGCCTGCATCCTCGGCTGCTCTGCTACCCGCCACGGACGACCCGGCGCGCGACCTGGAAATTTTCGAGAAGCTGATGGCCATGGACGACGAATCCGTTCGTCGCTCGCTGGAAGCGCCGGCCGAGGCCCAAGGAGATTCTCGCCACGCTGATCCATCGCCCGCATTGCCGACTACTTCACCGTCGAGCCGCCGGGCGTCTTGCCAGACTCCGCGCCTGTGGACTGGTCGAAGCCGGAATACGCCGACGGTGAAGGTTGCCTGGCGTGCAGACTCGCGCGAACTGGAGCGAGCGGCGTCTGGAGGCGCAGATGCTGCCCAAGGCGCCTACCGTGAGCGGGTGGACCAGCCGCAGCGTCCCGAGGAGGTGATGGACACAGTTCACGACCACATCTGGGACGCGCGTCAACGACCACCTCGGCACCAAGCGCCCATTCGTTTCCCGGAGCTGGTCGAGCAGCTCGGCATCATGCGTTTTGGTCACCGGCCACGCGTGGCCGACACGTTCTGCGGCTCCGGCCAGATTCCCTTCCGAGGCGGCCCGGCTCGGGTGCGACGTCTACGCCTCCGACCTCAACCCGGTGGCGTGCATGCTCACCTGGGGCGCATTCAACATTGTCGGGCGGCTCCAGGAGAGCCACGAAGCTGGCGCAGGACCAGCTGGAACTCGTGCGCCGCGGTGCAGGCGGAGATCGACAAGCTCGGCGTCGAGACCGACGGCAAAGGCTGGCGCGCCAAGGTGTTTCTCTACTGTGTAGAAAGCGCGTTGCCCGCAGACTGGCTGGATGGTGCCCGCTGTTGCCTACCCGGAGTGGTGAGCAAGAAGGCTATCGACGTAGTGGCGGAACTCGGTGCCGGACCCGTTGACGGCATAAGCGATACGACATTCAAATCCGCACCGGGGTCAGCGAGGCCGAAATCGAAGCTGCGGAGACGGGCACCGTGGGCCGAGGAGGGGCAAGTACGGCGAAGCGTACTTGATACACCAGCGTGGATGGCGTGACTTACAAGACCTAAGATCTCGACGCTGCGCGGTGATTACGAGAAGCCCGACGGGACAATAGGCAATCGCTTGCGGCTGTGGGAGAAGCTTGACTTCATGCCCCGGCCCAGACGACCTCCTACAGGAGCGTCTCTACTGCATCCAGTGGATGCGGCCAAAGAAGCAGGGCAAGGGGAGGAGTACGAGTTTCGGTCCGTGCACCGAGGACTGACCTCAGCGGGAACGCATCGTTCAGGATTACGTAGCCCAGCATCTGGCGGACTGGCAGACGCGTGGGCTGGGTACCCGATATGCGGATCGAGGTAGGCGGGCCGCCACGGTATCAGGGGCATGACTTGATTAGAGCGCGCGGCTGGACGCACTGGCACCACCTGTGGAATCCACGGCAGCTAATGTCTCTCGGCATCATTCGGCAGAACCTGCCCAACGCAGCTCTCGCGGTGATTTTCGCTGATGTTTTGGATTATTCAGCAAGACTCAGTAGATGGACCAACTCTGGTGCAAGAATTTCAAAGACGGCTGGATAACGCTAGATAGGTGGTGGCGAGCAATGCACCGCACACTGTGTTCTACAACCAGGCACTAAATACGCTCTACAATCTATGGATCTCGTTCAACTGTCTGAATGCAGTTTGATGTGCTACAAGACGATCAAACACTTTCCTGTTATCGTGCCGCACAGAAGTGAGTTCATGTCTAATGCAGCCGATCTGCATTCAGTATCTAGCGACATCTTCATCACCGACCCGCCCTATGGCGACGCGAGTTAAATACGAGGAGATCCTCGACTTCTTCATCGCCTGGCTACGCAAGAACCCGCCACCGGAGTTTGCCGACTGGGTCTGGGACAGCCGCCGCTCGCTCGCCATCAAGGGCGAGGGCGAGGATTTTCGCCGCGGCATGGTGGCTGCCTACAAGCGCATGACCGAGTGCATGCCGGACAACGGCATCCAGGTCATCATGTTCACCCACCAGTCCGGCTCGTATCTGGGCGGACATGGCCAACATCGTCTGGGCCTCCGGGCCTGCAGGTCACCGCCGCCTGGTACGTGGTCACTGAGACCGACAGCGCCCTGCGCGAGGGCAGCTACGTGAAGGGCACCGTGCTGCTCGTCTGCCGCAAGCGCCAGGGTTCGCTGCAAGACCACGCGTGACGACCTCGCCTGGGAAATCCAGGAGGAGGTCGAAGCACAGGTGCACGCGCTGACCGGCCTCAACCAGGAAGCCAAGGGCCTCTACCGCGACGAGAACGTCTTCGAGGACGCCGACCTCCAGATGGCGGGCTACGCCGCGGCGCTCCGCGTGCTCACCCGCTACGCCATCATTGACGGCCGCGACATGACCGCTGAGGCCATCCGCCCACGGGTACGAGGCGAAACCACCTTTGTGGACGGCCTGATCGCCTTCGCCGTAGACACTGCCAACCAGTGCCTCGTCCCGTCCGGCATCGCCAAGACCCACTGGGACGGGCTCAGCGGCGCCGAGCGTTTCTACCTCAAGCTCGTGGACCTCGAAGCCAGGGGCTTTAAGACGCTCGACAACTACCAGAACTTCGCCAAGGCCTTCAAAGTCCGTGATTTCCGCGCGCTCATGGCCAGCCAGAAAGCCAACCAGGCGCGGCTCAAGAGTGCGGTCGAGTTTGGCAAGACCGAGATGTCAGACAGTTCCGAGCTGCATCAGTCGGTCCTGCGCGCCGTCCTCTACGCCATGATGGAGCTGGTGAAGAACGTGGACAGCAACGAGGTCCTGGCCCACCTCACTCTGAACGTGCCCGACTACTACGCCAACCAGACGCAGCGCGACCTCGTGGTCGAACTGGCCGACTACCTCGCCAGGAAACTCGAGACCCAACGCCCCGACGAAGCCAGCGCCGCCCGCATCCTGCGTGAGCTGGTGAGGCACCAGCGCCTGGGCTGAGCGGGCTGTGCACACATAGGAGCATATCCATGGCCCTCGTACCGACTCCGCCAACCGTACCGCTTCACTGTTGAATACACAGCCTTCGAACGCGCCTCCGACGAGCTTACGAACATCATCTCGATGGCGTGATCTGCATATGTGTAGCTTCCAGCACCCGACGATGGCGGTAATGTCGATGCGCCGTTTTCTCACTAGAAGCAGGAATAGAGCCATGATGGCATACCAAGGATATCTTGCCCATATTACTTTCGATGAGCAGGCGAATCTTTTCCATGGCGAGGTCATCAACATTCGAGATGTGGCGACAGTTTCAGGGGCAATCAGTCGACGAACTCCGCCAGGCATTGGCGAGATTCTGTTGAGGACTATCTGTCGTTTTGTGCCGAGCGTGGGAAGCGCCAGACGCAGCCCTTCTCCGGGCGGTTTACTGTCCGGCTGTCGCCGGAGCAGCATCGCAAGGTCATTTTGGCGGCCGAGAAGGCTGGCAAAGACGTGGCCCAATGGGTTACAGAGACGCTTGAGCAGGCCATAGAGGTCCACTGGACATTAGGAGCATATCACTGGCCCTTGCACCAACTCGCCAACCGTACCGCTTCACTGTTGAGGAATACCTGGCCTTCGAACGCGCCCTCAGAGGAGCGCCACGAATATCTCGATGGCGTGATCTACGCCATGGCTGGCAGCGCCAGCACCCAGGCGATGGCGGGGAAAGTGAGACCATGGCACCATCTGCATGAATCTGTCCATCAGCCTGTGGCTCGCAACTCCGCGGCACACCCTGTCGCGCCTTCAGTAAGGATATGAAGGTGCGCTGTGGCCCGTATCGCTCCCACACGCGCGAAGGGCTCTATGCCTATCCTGACCTGGTGGTCGTGTGTGGTCCCAGCCAGTACCATGACCAGGCCCGGGATGTCTTGCTCAATCCGACGGTCATTGTGGAAGTGCTGTCCCCCTCGACGGAGGCCATCGACCGGGGCGACAAGTTGTCACCGCTATCGCCGCCTGGCTCCCGACGCTCACGGACTACGTGCTGGTGGCGCAGGACCGACCGGTCATTGACCATTACCAGCGCACCACGGCCGGGTCTCCTGCTCCGCAGGGCAGACGCGGTGGGAGTTGGAAACCCTCGAAGGCCGCGACGCCCACCTGCACCTCCGAGCATCAACTGCACGGTGCCGCTGGCTGAGGTGTACGAGCGCATTGTGTTCCCGCAGGCCGAGGGAGATTCGACACCATGATGGCATACAAAGGCAACGCGCATGGCTGAGATGCACCGCTTCTCCTCGCGCCGCCAGCGGCTCGACCATAGCTTCCTGGCCAACCGGCTCAAGGGTGCGAAGTCCTACAAGCGCATCGCCGGCTACTTCCGCAGTTCGATCTTCGAACTGGTCGGCGAGGAGATTGCCGACATCCCACAGGTCCAGATTGTCTGCAACAGCGAACTCGACGCTGCCGACGTAGCGGTGTCGAAGCACGTGCGCGAGACCGCCCTCAAGGAGCGTTGGAACGAAGCGCCCGCTGAGGTCGAAGCGCTGCTGCACAAGGACCGCTACCGCAGACTCCATGCCCTGCTGACGAGCGGCCGGGTGGAGATTCGCGTGGTGCCCAAGGATCGCGTCTTCGTGCACGGCAAAGCCGGCGTCATTGAGGCAGCGGACGGCTCGAAAACCTGCTTCCTCGGTTCGATCAATGAAACCAGGAGCGCCTTTGCGCACAACTACGAGATTCTCTGGGAGGATACGTCACCCGAGGGCGTCACGTGGGTGGAAGAGGAGTTCGAGGCGCTCTGGCAGGAGGCGTTTCCCCTCCCCGACGCTATCGTCGAGAAATCAAGCGCATCGCAGATCGCGTCGAGATGCGCTTCGAGGAGGTGACGTCGGCAGAACTGCCCGCTGCAGTCCTCGCTGAAAGCCCGATCTACCGTGGCGGAGAGCAGCTCCAGCCCTGGCAACGCGCGCCTTCGTCACCATGTTTCTCAAGCATCGCGAGACCTACAGGCAAAACCCGCCTCCTGCTGGCTGACGAAGTGGGCCTGGGCAAGACGCTCGTCACTCGCTGCCAGCGCCATGCTGGCAGCGCTACTCGACGATGGGCCGGTGCTGATCCTCTGCCCCTCCACGCTGACGCTGCAGTGGCAGGTGGAACTGAAGGACAAGCTCGGCATCCCCAGCGCCGTGTGGCTGTCGGCCAAGAAGGTGTGGATGGACGAGCATGGGCCACATCATTAAAACCCGTGGCCCGGAAGACATCACGCGTTGTCCGTTCCGCATCGCCATCGTCTCAACCGGCTTGATCGTCCACGACTCTGACGAACGGCGTCTCCTGCCTGGAGCGCAAGTTTGGGACGGTCGTGCTCGACGAAGCGCACAAAGCCCGGCGCCGAGGCGCCTTGGGCGAACAGCGCGGAGAGCCCAACAACCTGCTCGCCTTCATGCTCCGCATCGGTCCGCGCACGAAGAACCTGCTGCTGGGCACCGCGACGCCGATCCAGACCGAGGTGTCGGAACTCTGGGACCTGATGCGGATACTCAATGCTGGGGCGGATTTTGTGCTCGGGCGCGAAACGCTCAGCCACTGGGTGGACTGGCACAAGGCGCTCCCGGTGGTGAAAGGCGACGGAGATGCCGGTGGACGAACGCGACGCCTGGGAATGGCTGCGCAATCCGCTGCCGCCGGGTGACGAGGAGCCGACCTTCGCCAGTCTGCGGCTGCAACTCGGCATTCCCGACAACGTCTTCTTCACCGACAAGGGCTTTGGTTCTCTGGGGTTCTTTGAGCAGCAAACTCTCCTGCAAACGTTGGCACCGGGCTATTACAGGGAACACAACCCGATCGTCCGCCATACCGTCCTGCGCCGCCGCCGGACGCTCGAAGACGGCCGGGCCTGCTGGACAAGGTCGCCGTCGACATCCATCCTGATCCCCAGCAACCCGCCGACGCCTACCCTGGCGTGGGCTTTGCGGGACTGGGTTTGCTCACCAACCACCCCTTCGACCTGGCGTATCAGGCGGCGGAAGACTTTACTGCGGCCCTGCAGCAGCGCACCAGAGCTGCGGGGTTCATGAAGACGCTCTTGCTCCAGCGCATCTGTTCCAGCTTTGCCTCGGGCCAAGCGACCGCCGAAAGCTGCTGCGAGGGGAAGTTCTGGAGGACGAAGACGAGATGCCGCTTGCTCGTCGAACCCTCAGCGCCCTGACGCCGACCGAGGCCGGCCATCTGCGCACCATCATCGAGGAACTGTCACGCCCCGAAGCCCGCGACCCGAAGCTGGCGGCGCGTGACGTCTTTCCTCACCGAGCATCGCACCGAGGGCAAGACCTGGCTGGAGCACGGCTGCATCATTTTCAGCCAGTATTACGACACGGCGCAGTGGGTTGCTGCCGCACTGGCGAAGGTTCTCCCCGATGAACCGGTGGCCGTGTATGCCGGCACTGGCAAGAGCAGCACTCTTCCGGGGCGACGCGTCTGCCTCCGTCGATCGCGAGGACATCAAGAAGGCGGTCAAGCAACGCGACATTCGCCTCGTGGTCGCCACGGATGCCGCGTGCGAAGGACTCAACTCTGCAGACCCTCGGCACGCTCATCAACGTGGACCTGCCATGGAACCCGTCGCGACTGGAGCAGCGCCTCGGACGCATCAAACGCTTCGGCCAGGCCCGCCGTACGGTGGACATGCTCAACCTCGTCTATCACGACACCCAGGACGAGAAGGTGTACCAGGTGCTGTCCCGCCGCTTGAAGGACAAGTTCGATATCTTCGGCGGCCTGCCTGACACGATTGAAGACGACTGGATTGAGAGTGTCGAGAAGCTTGAAGCGATGATGGACCAATACATCCACCTCCGCCAAAGGGCCGAGACGTGTTCGAACTCCGCTACAAGGAAACCATTGACCCCGACAAGAACCGGTGGGAACTCTGCTCCCGCGTGCTGGCGAGAAAGGACGTCGTCGAGAAACTGTCGGAATCGTGGTAGCGGAATCGCGCGGAGTCAAAGATTTAGGAGGATAATTGTGGCCCGCCGTGCGCGTCGCCACAAACAGGACCCCTTAAGCCAGAGCCTGGATGAAGGCAAGGCGGATGCTTGAGCTATCGCCCCTTTCCTTCATCTTCCGAAGGTGGAGGAGGTGGCCTTTGCAGCATAAGCTCTCGTGGGCCAGGACGCCGCCAGCAGGCTATCCCGGCTACATCGATGGGATGCTCAATCTTCTTTTCCGCAATCGTTCCGGGGAGAGTTCTATTTCGACGCCAGGATGATCGTTGCCCTTTCCGAAGAATGGAGCCAGGAAGCCTCGGCTGTCCGGCACGATCATCCCAAAACCAAGCCAGGACTGGGGACACGCATGCGTCTTCCCCTGGCAACCTACGACCGGACAGCAACACGTGATCGACCTGATACTCTTCCCGGGAGACGACCGACTCGAAGACGTCAATTTGCTCGCTTATCCTTCCTCACCCACGAGCTTGGTCACAACGCTCCTGTTCAAATATCGACAAGGTGTTCCCCCAGAGCTTCTTACCCGTGCTGGAGCAAGATCACCAACGGCCTGCTGCGGCAATCCTTGGCCGATAAAGGGGCTGCGGGCCGCGCGCGCGGATACTGATCGCCCTAATACGCCAGCGCTGGAGCCCGACTGCTAATCCAATAAGAAACGTCATGGGCATTGGAGAACAGACGAGGCTCTTGGTCGCTTCCTCTTTGCCGCCAAACGCCAGGATGCAGATCAGCAGATAATGCACAGCCATGCCGCCGAGGAGCACGACCAGCCACGTGGCCAGCGACCGCGCTGTCTCGGCCCGGTGCTGGGCCTCGTGGAACGGCAGGTCCTTGATCTCCCCCACCTCCCCGCCTCGATCGGCTGCTCGTCAGGCTTGGTGGCAGGCAGCGGCTGCTCGCTCATCGTAGCTACTCCTGCTGCTAGCGGAGCCGGGCTGCAGAGTCGGAATCACTAAGACCCCGCTCCTCATCGGTCTCGGGATTGCGCACGATCGCTTCCGTAAACCCTTGCTGGGCTTGAGTCTGCAAGGCTCGGCTGATCTGAAGCGACTCCGTACTGTGTCGGCCATCGACGCGAACCTGCCTGTTCGGTAATCTTCTGCAAGCTCTCGAGGCTCCGCTCGTCGAAGCTGAAAACCACGCGGCGCGTGTTTCGCCATGATTGTCTCTCCCTTTTGTAAGAGCTGGTATCACCTCCTGAAATATACAATATGATGTCATATGAGGCAATGTGCCAGCAGATGTCAATTGTGACATCTATACATACTATCGCCCGATCGTGGCAGCGCCATCGGGGAGCCGTTCTTCTGTCCCCGGCTCTCTGGCCGCAGCTCTCCTCCTCAGCGCCGCCGGCAGGCGTTTCGATTGGCGGGCCGCAGCCACCAGCCGGGCGACGAACAGTTCAAGATTGACGTATGCATCTGAGCCGGGGGATAAGGTTCAGCCCGCACAGAGGGTGCGTACACCAGGCAAACATGCGATGCGTGGGGCCGGGTGCTGCCAGGTGTGATCGAGTCAAGCCATTTTATTTTGACACCACGTACGCCGCTTTGCTTGCTATGGTGCACTTTACCCATCACAATGGGTGTCCAAGCTACCATTGGCCCTGGGTCGTGACCAGGCGTGTGGCATGCCGGATGACGTCTGACTAACCATTGCTATCCCTGTGCAACTTCCCTACGCATGTCACTCTCCTCGGTAGTGCTTCCGCCTTCCGTGCTGACCGTCGCATAGTCAAGGGCGTGGCGGCCATGTCCACACCAGAGGTGGACCCGCGGCGACCACGGGAAGCAAGCGGAGAGATCTACGGGCTCGCAGCCAACCCGACGCGCCTTCCGGCGCTGATGTCCACCACTGGGTCATTGTAGGAACAAATGCCTGATGCTTGCCGTAAGCCTCATGGCCGGCGTATTCGCAACCGGCGTGCTTGCTCACCAAGACGATGCCGCCTCGCAAAGTAAGCCTAAGGGCGAGAAGCTCGGCAGAGTGCTGTTCAAGACCTCGTGCACGCCAGAGGCGCAGAAGGAATTCGAGCGCGCGTTGGGGATGCTGCACTCGTTCTTTTTCCCGGAAACGGTCAAGGCCTTCACTAAAGTCACGGAAATCGATCCGAGCTGTGCCATCGCCTACTGGGGCCTTGCCGTCAGCACGCGGCCCAACTCCGCTGGTCGGTCCGTGGGATGCAGCGACCTTGAAGCGCGGGCTCGACGCCGTCGAAAAGGCAAAGGCGATCGGCGCCAAGACCGCAGCGCGAGCGCGACTGGCTCGCGGCGATCGAGGAGGTCTACAAGGACTACGATAAGGTCGATCAGGACACGCGCTCGCTCAACTATGAGAAAGCGATGGAGCAGCTTACGCGCAAGTATCCGAACGACGTCGAGGCCAAGGTGTTCTACGCGCTTGGCGCTGAACAGAAACCGCGCTCGCACAGCGACAAGACGTACGCCAAGCAGTTGAAGGCGGTGAAGATCCTGGCGCCGATCGACGCCAGAGTATCCCGATCATCCGGGCGTGACGCACTACCTTATCCATAGCCTCGACTACACGCCGCTGGCGAAACGCGGCGTGCCCGCCGCCAACAAGTACGCCAAAGTCGCGCCCTCCGCCCCGCACGCGCAACACATGCCGTCACACATTTACTCGATGCTGGGTATGTGGGGCAGTCAGTGAAATCGAACCAGAATGCTATCGCAAGTGGGGAAAGCACTGGCCGCGAAGAGCTACCCGGGCATGACGTATGCTCCGGCATGCCGCACTGGTGGGATTTCACCGAATACGCGCTGCTGCAAATGGGCCAAGACCAGAAAGCCAAACAGGTCCGTGACGAAGCAGCGACAGCGCCAAAGACAAACCTCGATAATCTCCGGAATTACATACCGGCCTCGCTGCTATCCCCGCTCGTTACGCCTTGGAGCGCAGCGCCTGGAAGGAGGCTGCGGCTGCTCGAGCCCAGGGCAGTAGCTACGCCGCAGGCGGAGGCGATCACGCACTTCGCTCGCGCCATGGGCGCCGCGCGTACGGGCGACGTCGCGGCAGCGCAGCAGGACATCGACAAGCTCAAAGAACTGCGCGCCACCCTGGAGAAAGCAAACCAGTCGTACTGGGCCGAGCAGGTCGAAGTGCAAATCCTCGCCGCGCAAGCCTGGATCGCGCAAGGCCAGGGCAACCAAGGACGAGGCGCTGAAGTTCATGCGCGCCGCTCGCCGACCTCGAAGACGGCAGCGAGAAAGCACATCTCGATGGAAAACCGCCTGTATCCGATGCGCGAACTGCTCGCCGACATGCTGCTCGGATACGGCCAGGGAGCCGCCGCGCTCAAGGAATACGAAGCCTCGATGCAGGCGGCGCCCAACCGCTTGCGTGGCTTCTACAGCGCCGCCAAGGCCGCTGAGGCTGCAGGCGACAAGAAGAAAGCCGCTACCTATATGCGTAGCCTGGCGCAGTTGACGCGCAACGCCGACGGTGATCGCCCCGAGATCCGCGAGGCGAAGCAGCTGCTAGCGAGCAGATAGACTCTCAAAGGCAAGAGCCGCCACCGCGCGTATGGCGGCTCTGTTTGTTCTAAGGAACGCCATCGTGCCAACCGTGCAGTTGACCGCGGTCATGCTGATCGCCGTTGCCTGGCTCGCCTTGTGGCCAGGCACGGGAGCGGCCGACCCGGCTGAAGACGATCCCGCCGTCGTCAAGCTCGACCCGGATTACGCCGCGGGCAAGCAAGCGCATCGACGCCAAGGATTGGCCTGCGGCAATCAAGTCGCTCACCTCGGCGGCGTTGCGCGACACGCGCAATGCTGACCTCCAGAACTATCTCGGCTACGCCTATCGCAACGCCGGCCAGTTTGATCTCGCCTTCCGGCACTATCAACGCGCGCTGCAGCTCAACCCGCGCCACCGCGGCGCCCACGAGTACGTCTGGCGAGGCATACCTGATCGTGCACAATCTCGCGAAGGCCGAAGAGCACTTGGCGGCGCTACAAAAGATCTGCCTGATCCCGTGCGAGGAATACCGAAGACCTGAAGAAGAAAATCGCGGAGTACCGCGACAAGACTGGCAAGTGACCCCACGTATGGTAGGAGAGAAATCTGTCGCGCCGGCTCTCTGGCGTCATGGATGTACACTCCAGCGCCGTACGGCAGGCGCTTCGACGGGCAGGCCACACGGCCACGCCAGGCCACAGAACAATTCAAGATTCGACATATTCGTCTGAGCCGAGAGGATAGGGGTTCCGGACCGCACGGAGGTGTTGCACCAGGCAAACATGCGATGCGCGGAGCCGAGGGTCTGCCAGAGTATGGCGATAGATCGGAAAGCCGTTCATCTGGCCCTGGCTGATGACATCGCCACGCAGCCGCTGGCCAGGCGTAGCGATCGTGGCAGTGGGTACAGGCAGAGGTCGAGCTGGCCGCGTCGCTGCTCATACAAGGCCTGGCCGGCCTGCAAGGAACGGTTAGGCAGGGCCATCGATGTGCACGTCGATGGGCAAGCCACGGGACTGAAAGGCGACAAAGGTGGTGAGCGCCAGGAGGGCGTCTGACTCGTAGGGGTAGGATGGGGCGTGCATACGCTCGGCGCGCGCAGCGGTTGATCTGCTGCTCAGATTGATGAGCTTGCCACCTGTGGATCAAAGCGGGGATAGCGGGTGCGCACGCCCCGCATGCTCGCGGTGGCATCGCCATGGCAGCCCGCACACGATGCGCCAGCGGTACCGTCTATCTGCTGCCATAACTCGCGACCGCGCTCAACCCACAACAGGCCAGGATTGGCAAAATCGCTCGTCCTGGAGCCGCTGGTTGTCTTCCGACAGATAGGTGTAGCCCGAGCGACGCTCTCTGCAACGCTGTAGCGCCATGGCTCCCCAGCACCGGCAACATCCAGAGCCAGGAGAGCTGCACAGACGCAGGTGCTGAGCTTCCACGAGAAGCCCCTTCGGCGCCACTGTGTGGGCCAGGGAAGCGGCCCGCTTAAACTGGGCCGCTCTGCCGACGCAGTCACAGTCGCAGGGGGCGCAGCGACCTTCACCCAACCCTTCCCTCCGGGAGGGAGTACGGTGCGCTACGCCACGGTAATCTCGGCCTCAGTGGCATACACGGTGCCCTCGTCGTCGATCCACTCAAACGCGCAGGCGGCCAGACTCGGTAGCGACCGTAAAAGGTCAGGTAGGGATTGGCCGCGACGGCGGGATACCAGTCGGCTCTGAACACCTCTGCACCGTTATACGTACACGTGAAGGTATGGATAATCTGGCGCGGGATGAGTTTGCCGTAGACATCACGACGATGGCCCGTTTCCATGGGATGCGAGAGCAGCGTTTTGATTTCGATGACCTCCCCTGCGCCTGGCTGTGCTGGGGACACGCACGCGTGGTTCTGCCATACACACTCCTTCAGTCGCCCCAGACTTCTTCGACGACGCAGGCGCCGAGCGTCACCAGGATGCTCGCGTGCCCCAGACCGCACTGAGCCGTCGCTCATCTCTGCCAGGGCGAGTACGGTCTGGGGAGGCGGGCCAGGCGCAGACGCGTGCTCATCTCCGCTTTGCCAGCCCGCACTCCGAAATGATAGGTGGCAGCGACTGGCTCTGGATTCCCTTCGATAAAGACGATGCAGACGCAGCACATGATCGTCCGGGGTCATAGGACTCTCGACCGTCACGGTCAGCGGCACGAGATTGCCCGTCTCCGCGAGCTTGGGTAGCGCAGGGTCACGCCATGCGGTTGCGGCTCACGCGTCCCAGTACGGTCGCGCACAGCCTGCTGGACCATTTCCTTCGTGGCCCAGGCGCCAGGCGGGCCGAGTGTCAGCAGGACTCCGGTGGCACCGAGTTGCTCGCAGCAAGGTGCGCCGACTGAGCCGCAACGTGTGAGAGGGGCATGACGCAGTCCTTGGTCAGCGTCTAAGGCTTCAAAACAAGTTGAGTTCAATCTTGACGAGCCTGTTGCCACTGAAAGTCAGGTTGGCCACTTCCGCATTGTACCCAGTGCGAATATAGGTCCAGACGGTAATGCTGGGGTGACCATCCACGTACCACGGAGACGAGTTCTGTCGGTGGCCGGCTGCCCGGCTTTGAGCAGTACCTCCCCCTTGCTCATGCCGAGGAGTCACCAGGACAGTGGAGATCAATATAGGGACGCCATGAGTTAGGGCTCACAGAGCCGGCAGAGGCAGCGCGAGCTGCAAAACCACATGATGCGGGCCAGCGGGCAACAGGCAATATCCTCGTATGCTGCTTCTACTCTCAGCCTGGCATCGGCGCCAGCATGCCACGGGTTCCTCCTCCGCTTTAGCGCCCCAGAAAGCGCGGCTGACGTTTTTCCCGGAAGGCCGGCAACCCCCTCGGCACGATCCTGCGAACGCGCTGCCATGCGTCTGATTGCGGGCTTCCATGTTCAGGACGTCCTCCAGGGGCATGGTGAGGCTCTGATAGAGTCCCGTTTTCACCAGTCCATAGGCCGGGGTCGGACCCTGGGCCAGGCGCTCTGCCAGCTTCTGCGTCTCATCCTGGAGCTGGTCAGCCGGGACCACCCGGTTCACCAGGCCAAGGCGCAGGGCCTCCTGGGCATCGATGATGTCAGCCAGCAGCATCAGCTCCATGGCCTTCGCCGTCCCGAC
>ERZ1370068.3659-contig-2762_pt1 | contig 45841 bp, 55 predicted proteins | sample MGYA00561227_ERZ1370068 | MGnify/ENA primary metagenome ERZ1370068 (study PRJEB38410, sample SAMEA6850437) | metagenome | study: Metagenomic assessment of the ecological functions of the soil: analysis of the soil microbiota associated with the... | reverse complement strand
TTGTACTTCGTTCAGTTACGTATTGCTGATAAAGCCCCAAGCCCTTGTCGATCAGGAGCCGCGCAATTGTCCCGGTTGGCATAACCCGAAGCCTCCGTTCGAACCCCCAGGGATATCCCAGCGGGACTCAGCCGGTTACGGAGCGCGTGCGGGCAAACGCCAACAGCGTGGACACGGACCGGCCAAGTCTTCCCGACCCTGCTTGAGGCTGGAAAATCGATGCCAGTCTAGGCAGTTCATGCACCGGAAGTCAAGGCAGAGCCGTACTTTAGAGAGAATCGCACCGATTACGCGGCGTGCCGGCGGGCTTGGGCTTCTCCGCGATTCGGCGGCGGGTAAGTTGTCCAGAAATGTCGCCCGCAACGGGACACACCCAAAATTGATCGAGGCCCACGGCCGATCGGGGCTGGATCGCGCATCTCCATCTCCGTGCCGCATCGCATGCACCGGATGTGGAGGTCGCCGTCGCTCATGGCCGAGATTTTATAACATGCGCGACGTGCCCACACCGATTACCGCCGTGGTGCTCGCTGCCGGACGATCATCGCGGATGGGTCGTCCGCAGGCCACGTTGCCGTTGCACGGCGAGACATTTCACACACATCATCCGAACGTTTCGGGATGCGGGTGTCAATGCACGTCGTCGTTGTGCTCGGACACGACGCGGATGCGATCGCTCAGACCGTCCAGTCAGAGCGGTCCTCGTGGCACGCCTGGCAGTCAATTCGAATTACGACCGGGGACAGTTGTCGTCACTGCTGACCGGCCTCGATGCCGCCGACCAACCGGGCGTACTCGCGATTTTGATGACACTCGTAGATGTTCCGTTGGTTTCTCCTTCAACCGTTCGCGCGGTGATCGACCGCTATGAAAAACCAGGGCGTTGATCGTGCGCCCAGTCAGCGGCTCGCGGCACGGCCATCCGATCCTGATCGATCGCCATCTTTTCGCGGCGTTGCGCGCGGCTGGCGACGCAACCGGCGCAAAACCGATCGTCCGCGCGAATGCGTCGCCCGCCGGGGACGTCCGGTCGACGACGAAGGGCGTTTTGCGACATCGACACTGATGGGGACGTACGCCTGATTATCGGGGATGACGCCGTCGGTCGTCGGCCCGGAACCTTTGGGGATTGGTAGAGCAGGGGCGCGCATTTCCGAAATCGCATAGCCGTTGGCGATCAGCCAGCGTCACCGATGCTCGACGATACGTCACAGACCTTACCTGGTCTGAACACGTCGAGCGGCACGCCGTCGAGCTCTTTCTTCGGCGTGGCAATGATGAGAATTCTCAACGGACATCCATATGGCGATAGTAACTCCCCGTGTTGCCACTTTGGTTCAGCAAGGCTGAAGTACGACCCGCGCGAGTCGCTGGTCGTGAGCTCTACTGCATGCGATACGGACAGGAATCAGCTGCCCGAAGGTCGCGTGGTCACGAAGGCGCGCGGATGAGCAGGTGACCAGATGACGAGATGACGAGATGACCCAATAACCTGATGACTGTTTGCGAATGGACCGAACCGCGATCACCGGGGCGACGTCGTTGCCGCCGGTTGCCTGGAATCGCACGATCACACGGGCTTGGTTCACCACCAACGCGGCCGGCAGCGGTGCTCGATATCCACGAATTCGAGACACTACTCTGTGCCAGCGTCTGAGAGCCGATGGCTGTTCCGTCGGCGAGGATATCAGGCTGACCGTTCGCGGCTGATTGTCGGTGTTGTAGTGACGACACGATGGCCTGACGCTGCGTGGCGTCGATGGGCAGTTCAATGCAAAACCATTTAGCGCTGCGTCGGCCGGGACGTCCGTCGGCTCGGACGATCGTCGTCGCTTCACCTTGCGGGTTGAACGGCTTTTCGCGTTCGGACTCACCGGCAGGCACGTGCGCGATCGTGGCAAGCTCCAGTGCGCGGATCGCGCCGCTCGCCGTTCAGGTCGGCGAGCCGCTGTAGTCCTGCGGCGTCCAGCAGATCCCAATAGGCTGCATGAGCGGCGATAGATCTGGTGAAACAGTACCAGGAATTCGACGTCGAATGCCGTGTCGTTCGACGGATGGCGGGCAATTCCGGTGGCGCGATACGCGTTCGGCGGTGGCAACCGGCGTCAACCATTCGGAAACCGGCCGGGTCGTCACTACAGCACCACGGGGACTCTGGTGCGGCCGCGGTCATTACCGTCGCCGTCACCATCGCTGCGGCGCCGCGGCGCAGGCCGAGATCTCCGGCGAGCACGATCGGGCCGGAAACAGAACTACTGCCCGCTGCGGGTTGTCGCGCAGCGACTCGACCCGCAATCGCTCGGCATCGTCACGGCGATCACGGTGTCGCCCGACCGCCACGTGCGGTTGCAGTTCCGACGTGCGACGAGACCGGGCGCCGGCACGCTGGCCTACGCGGCTGACCGTTGACGCTGATGCCAGAAACCGTCCGCCGGCCCACGACGGCCGCCGCAAGGCCACGCGTGGCGGAGCGCGCGCGGCTGCGCGGGCGTCGACTCGTCAGCGCGGCGGCATCTCCCGACCGGAAAACCGGTGCTGCATCTCAGCCGCACGCCGGCGTCCTCCCATCGCGCGGTCGGAGGCGCGTAGATGTTCACCCACAGCTTGTCGCCGGACTCGTAGTAGAGGCCGAGGCCGTGCAGCGCGTGGCTCTCCATGCCGGTGCCGACGCAGCAGGTGAAGCTGCGATGCATGTCCGGCGTACTCGCGGCGCACGCCGGCGCCGACCGGCACCATGTAGCAGGTCGCGCCGTCGTCGGGATCCATCGATCCGAGGATGTGATTGAACAGCGCCCGCTCGTGGAACTCGGCGTAGCGGATGTCGGGCTGCAGCGCGAACAGCTTTCGCGTCAGCTTGAGCATGTTGTAGACGTTGCAGGTTTCGGCGGTGCGGCCTTCGGTGATGTTGCCCAGCTTGTCGGGCTCGCGGAAGTATTCGTCCTTGCCGTGGCCGCCGGTCGCGAACGTGTGGTGATTGACGACGCGATCCCAGAAGAACGCGTCGCGGCGGTCAGATCGTCCTTGATCGCCGGCGTAGGCGTAGCGCGACGCCGAGCCGAGCAGCTTTCGGCACCTGCGTGTTGCCGTGCAGGCCGCTCGAGCGGATCGTCGCCGCGCGTCAGCGGATCGAGACACCGCCTTGTGCTCGAACTTGTACGAGAGATCGAGCCAGCGCTTGTCGCCGGTGTCGGCGTAACAGGTCCGCCATCATCTCGTTCATGCCGCCGAACTCGCGTGGCGAGCATGCGCTGGATGCGTCGCATCGTCCATCGGCGCCAGGATACTTCTCGGCCCATGCCGCGAACTTCGACGTCGACGTCGAGCGCGGTCTGATTGCCGGTGTGCCGATACGCGTCGCGCAGGCCGGCGAATGTCTTGTGCAGCGTGACCACGGCGACCACAGGCCGTTCAGATCGAAGTTCGCGGCTCGGATGTTGCCCTTCGACACTTCCGCGAACGCTTCCTTGACGCCCGGCAGTGCGCCGGCGAAGCCGTCGCCGTTGCGTGTCCTGGCACGATCTTGCATCTCGGTGACGATGTAGTCGGCGCGCTGCTTGAAGCGCGCATCGCCGGTGGCCGCGCACATCAGGCTGACGGCGGAGAGGTGATGGCCGGCGATGTGTCCGGTCAGCTGGCGGCCGTCGGCATCCCAGCCCGGTATAGCCTTCCGCCTTCGGCTGCAGAGCCCGGCGCGCTTGCGATAGAACGCGAGCATGCGATCGGGATCGAGCGACAGCAGGTAGGCGGCGTCGAGATCCTGCGCCTTCTTCAGCGGACCGCCGGTGAGACGGACGGCGGTCAGCGGCAGCGGCCGAGCGACGTCGGTCGGGGATCAGCGATTCTTGATTCGCTGTTCGCCCGGAGGCGACGACGAAGCCATAGCACGACCTGCGGCGATCGAGCCATGCCGACCCGCCGGCGGCCGACCGGAGAATTCGAGCATAGTGAGCTTCATGTCCCCGATGATGATAACGCCGGCCATTCGTCTGACCGTCCACTCCTGCGCGCCGGCCGAGAAGCCATCGGCTGCATATGATCCACTCTGACGCGCAGCGCCGTCGGTCGCGACCGGGGTCGAACGCCAGCGCGGTTCACGCGTTGCGCGCGGCGCCGATAGCCGTCGCTCGTCGTCACCGGCTTCCCACTCGCCGCCGCTCTTGTAGAGCAGTCGCCACGACGCCGGGCACGCGCACGCCGCCGCGGCCGGTGTCGTCGAACCAGTAGATCGCGGCCTCGACGACACGGTCGATGGCTTCGCGAACGTCATCTCGACCCACTCGCGTCTGGCTGCCCTGCACGGGCCACCAGTCGAAATACGCGGACGAATCCGACGAGCTTGCCGGCTCTTCGCCGTCGATGATGTTGCGCGCGTTCTTGCCTGCGGCCGTTCGGCAGCGGCGACGCGGCGATCGCCGACGGTGGTGGCGATCGGTCGGAAACGGCGTCGGCCGCGCGGCGCGCGTCGATGCGCGCCAGCCACACCGCCATCTGTCCTCGGCCGCGATTCGCCCACGTCAGTACGGGATCGCCATGAACGGCTGCTCCGCTGCGCTGACCGCGCCGTTCGCGTCGAACGCGAGGCCGATGGCGCGGCCGCTGGATCACTTCGCACGCCGTTCAGCAGGTCCGGCCGGAACTCGGTGGTGAGCGCGTTCCGCGTCGGGCAGCACGATGTTGCGCACCTTGCCGTTCGGGTTGTCCGGCCATTCGGCGGCGTAAACGATGGGCCCGCGCTGCAGCGCGACGCGATCGCGATCGGCGATCACCTTGTCGTGTCGGATACGACGCGGCGGACCGGCATCGGCAGGTTCAGCGCGATCACGTCGCCGCGCGCTCCACGTGCGATCGATCGTGACGTAGCCCTTGTCGAGTCGCCATCGGCACGGGCTGAGCCGTTCACGCGCGAGCGTCGGCGGCGCGCTCTGATCGCGTCGAGTGAAGCGATAGAGATCGCTCGGCACCGGCTCGTTGCGCGCCCAGCCGGGAATGCGCACGTTGATCGCAAACCGTCGCGGCCTCGCTGCTGCGTCGATGCGAGCTTCGGGCGGTCAGGTCGTTCACCGCGCCGTCCCACGGATAGCGCGTGTCCTGATCGATCGTGACCGCGCCGCCGGGCAGATCGATGTTCGCCGTGCCGGCGGCGAACAGGTTCACGTAGACGCGAATCGCCGCGCGTCGCGTAGAGATAGCCCGGGCACCGACGGCATGAAGCGCGTGATGTTGCCGGGGCAGCAGGCGACGCCGAACCATTCCTGCCGCGCGTGCTGGCCGTTCGACTCGAGCGGGTTCGGATAGAAGAACGTCTTGCCGTCGAGCGACACGCCGGAGACGAGGCCGTTGTAAGAGCGTGCGCTCCATCACGTCGATGTAGCTTCGCGTCGCCTTCGAGCAGGAACAGGCGATGGTTCCAGAAGTCCATGCCGACCGACGCGCAGGTCTCGTTGTAGGCGGTCATGTTCGGCAGCTCGTACGGCTGGCCGAACGCTTCGCCGCTGCCCGACGCGCCGATGCCGCCGGTGAGATAGAGCTTGCTGGTGACGAGGTAGTCCCAGATGCGCTTGCCCGCGGCGCGCATCTGCTCGTCGCCGGTCACCGCGGCGACGTCGGCCATGCCCGAATACATGTAGACGGCGCGCACCGCGTGGCCGACCGGCTCGCTCTGCTCGACGACCTTCAGCTGCGCCTGGTTGTAGTTGAGGCCGCGCGGGTTGGCGCGTTCGCCCTCGGGATACGGCCCGGGCCGCGTTCGTCGAGCAGGAACTTCGCGAGCGTCAGAGTACGCCTGCTTGCCGGTCACGCGATACAGCTTCACGCAGCGCCATCTCGGTGATCTGATGGCCCGGCCAGATCGTTCGCTTGCCGGGACCGAACGTCGCCACCAGCAGATCGGCGGCCTTGATCGCGACGTCCAGCAGCGTCCGCTTGCCGGTCGCGAGATGGTGCGCGACGGCCGCCTCGAACAGGTGGCCGAGGTCGTAGAGCTCGTGGCTGTCGTCGCGCTCGAACACCCAGCGCTCGGGCCCGGCCCAGCGATGCGGGTTCTTCGGATCGATCGTGCGCGTCGTGTAGATGTAGCCGTCGGGTTCCTGCGCCGCGGCGATCTTCGCGATCAAGCCGTCGACGTAGCGCGTCGAGCTTCGGATCCGGCGTGACGCTCAGCGAATAGGACGCGCCTTCGATCACCTTGTAGAGATCGGTTTCATCGAACGGATAGCCGGGCGGACGCTTGTCGACGAGTGCTTCACCGCGTAGAACCGTCGCCGCGCGCTCGAGACAGGTTCACACCGGCCGGTCAGCTCGCATTGCTCGAATGCCGACCGGAATACTGACTGTGCGGTTCGTCTCGATTCGCGGTGCCCAGAAAATGTCGTTGAGGTGAACTGCGGTAAATGGCACCGGCCGAATCGGGTAGTCTCGTTCGGCGAGGCTCAGCGACAGCGCTGGCACACGAGACGCCACTGCAAACCGGCGAGACCGCCATACGAGGGGAGTACTACATCTGCGTTAGCATGCCGTCGTATGCGCAACTTCGATCAGCCGACGCGAGCGCTGCGGCAAATCGCTGCGGCGGGCGCCGGCACGCTGCTTGTCCCGCAGGTTCTTCGCGGCCAGGGCTGCCGCCGATCGTCGTGGGTGGAAAGCCGGTCGAGATCACCAGCTACTTCCGTAGCGCATCCACCGTCCGCATTACGGTTGCCGAAATATCCGGTTCGGCCGGATCGACCCTGCCGAATCAGGGAGCGTTGGTGGCCGCGGCGACCGGGCCAGCACCGCTGCGCGCCCGCGCTGCGACCTTCGTCGACGGTGAACGCCGGCGATCTGGTTGTCCGGTTCACGCCAGACCCCGCCGACGCTGGAGATCGCGACGCGCGCCGGGAAGGTGATCCAGCGCTTCGTGCTGAACCCGAGACACCGGTCGTTTCGTTCTCACTCGGCGACGGCCCGCTTGCTTCGGACTCGGGAGGGCGGGCCGCAATTCGATCGCAAGGGCATCGAGCTATCCGACACCGCAACGGCCAGGGCGGCTATCAGCTGCGCACCCATGGCGGCCGCGTGCCGATTCAGTGGCTGGTCAGCACCGACGGCTGGGGACTGTTCATCCATCAGCCGCTCGGCGTCATTCGATCTCGGTCGGCAGCATCAGGCACGCTCACGCCGTACTGAGCGACGCGCTGCCGCTCGACGTCTTCGTCGTCGGCGTCCGACGATCCGAAGGCGATCATCGGCGAGTACGCGCGCGCATCACCGGCTACGCGGAGCTGCCGCCGCTCTGGTCGTTCGGCTACATGCAGTCGCATCGCACGCTGGCCGGGCCCGGAGGAGATCAACTGGGTCGCGCGCACGTTTCGCGAGAAGAAGCTGCCGTGCGACGCGCTGATCTATCTCGGCACCGAATTCACGCCGTCGGGATGGAACACGCGCAACGGCGAGTTCGGATGGAAGGCGGAGAACTTTCCCGAATCCGAAGCGAGTTCATCGACGAGATGCACGCGCAGCACTTCAAGGTCGTGCTGCACATCGTCATCGAAGGGCAGCGGATGAGCGGCTCGGTCGCCGATGCGTGCACGCCGGACAAAGCTGTGCCGAGCGGACGCACGCCCGACGATCAATGGCCCGCCGATCGCGCGGTGCCGTGTTACTGGCCGTATCACAAGCCGCTCTACGATCTCGGCGTCGACGGCATGTGGCCCGATCAGGGCGACGGCCTCGACGAGCCGTCGCGGATGGCGCGCATCCGCATGTATTGGGAAGGGCCGCAGCGATACCGTCCGGACGAGCGGCCGTTCGCGCTGCATCGCAACGGCACGCCGGGCATGCAGCGCTACGGCGCGTTCCTGTGGTCGGGCGATGTCTACTCGTTCGTGGGAAACGCTGAAGACGCACGTGCCGGTCGCGATCAACACCGGCCTCTCCGGCATTCCGTTCTGGGGCACCGACATCGGCGGCTTCGTCCCGACCGCCGGATTACACCGGCGAGCTGCACGTGCGCTGGTTCCAGTTCGGCACGTTCTGCCCGTCGTTCCGGTCGCACGGCCGCAACTGGCACCTGCGGCTGCCGTGGGGCTGGAACACGGGCGAAGATCGGGCCGTCGGAGCTGCGCGGCTACACCGGCGGCGCGGCCGATCCCGGATCCGAAGGAGCTTGCACAACGCGCAGGTCGAGCCGATCGTGAAGAAGTATCCTCGAGCTGCGCTACCGGCTGCTGCCGTACACCTACACGATCGCGCGCGAGTGCTGCGACACCGGCCTGCCGATGATGCGCGCGCTGTGGCTGCATCATCACGACGATGCCGCAGGCGGTCGCGCGCGGCGATCGAGTTCCTGTGGGGCCGCGACATCCTCGTGTCGCCGGTCGTCGAGAAGGGCGCGACTACCCGCACGGCTCTACCTGCCGAAAGGCACGCTGGTTCGATTTCTGGACCGAGCGAGGCGCTCGACGGCGGCCGCGAGATCGACCGGGCCGTCGACCTCGAAACGATGCCGCTCTACGCGCGCGCCGGCGCCATCCTGCCGTTCCGTCCGGCTCACTCAGTTACGTCGACGAAGCCGTAGAAGGGCCGTTCACCGTCACCGTCTACCCAGGGGCGAACGGCGCGTTTGCGCTCTACGACGACGATGGAGAGCGTTCGATTATCGTCGAGGCGACTGGATGCGCATCGCGATGACCTGGGACGATGCGTCGCGGACGTTCGCAGTCCGCCATCGAACCGGGTGTCGCGGCATGCGCGCGGCATCACTGCGGCTCAATCGATGTTCGCGTCGCCGGTTCGCGGGATGTTCGTCGTCTCGAATTCGCCAGGCCAGCCGGTCGAGGTGAAACTGTAGAAGAGCCGCCGTGGTATTCGTCGTCGCTGCTGGTCGTGTTGACGCAGACCGGGTCGGGCCGACGAGCGCGTGGACGGAGGCAATGCGTCGCGCGGATCAAAGGCGAGGCGTTTCAGCATTCTCGGGTGATGGATACGCTCAGCGAGATTGACCGACGTGTATAGCGCGCACGACTGCGCGAGCTCGCCTGCGCTATGCCGCGGCCGCCGAGTGGGCGAAGCAGCGACTCACCGACTGGGGCTTCGATCGCGTGGCCTTTGAACCGGGCGATTCCCTGGTCCCGGGCTGGCAGCTGCGCGGTTCAACGTCGAAATGCTGGAGCCGCAATATCTCCGCGCTGCTCGCCCAGCCGATGGCCTGGAGTCCGAGCACGAGCGGCCGCGTCTCCGGAACACCAGTGCTCCGTCAGAGTGGCAACGGCCAGCGGACTTCGACCGCTACCGGGGAAGTTGCGAGGCGCCATCGTGATGAACGGTAAGCCTCGCGCGACGGCGTCGACGAACTTCACGCCGACCGCAACGCGCTACACCGACGAAGAGTTGGCGCGCGCGACCGCGGGGATGGATCCGACGCAAGGTTTTGCCCGGGCCGCGCCGACGGACCCGACTACACCGGCGCGGAGCGTGCGCGGCGACAGGGCATCGAACGTCGCGCGGTGGTTGCCGAGATTTTTCCGCGATGAGGGCGTCGCGGCAGTCCTGGTCAGCAGTCCGCTGCTCTCCGGCGTCATCACGGCGACGGACGCTGGCGGTTTCGACCTCGCCGGACCCAACTGGAAAATTCCAATCCCGACCTGGCGCCGCCGTCGCTTCGTCCTCGCCAGCGAGCACTACGGCCGCATCGCGCGGCTGATCGATCGCGGGCGGCCGGTAAAACTCGAGCTGCAGCTCGACGCGGAGACTCATCCGCCAGGTGACGAGCGTCGACATCATCGCCGCGAGATCACCGGCAGCGACCCCCGCGCTGGCAGACGAAGTGGTGATGCTCGGCGGTCATTTCGATTCATGGCATACCGGCACCGGTGCGACCGACAACGCCGCCGCAAGCATCGTGATGATCGAAGCGCTGCGGATCCTGAGAAGCGATTGGCGTCAAGCCGCGACGGACGGTACATCCTCGCGCTGTGGGACGCCGAAGAGGGCGGCGCCATCTCGGATCCGGTGACCTACGTGCTGAATCACTTTGGCGATCCGAAGACCATGGCGCTGAAACCCGAGCACGCGAAGCTGGCCGCGCATAGCTCAATCTCGACAACTGGCACGGGCAAAATTCGTGGCGTGTATCTGCCGGGAACAGAAGCGGTCGGCCGATTTTCGAGGCCTGGCTGAAACCATTCGCGACGCTCGGCGCCACGGCGTTGCCGGTTCAACGGGTCGGCGGCACCGATCATCTCGATTTCGATCACGTCGGCCTGCCGGCATTTCAGTTCGTGCAGGATCCGATCGATTACGACCACGCGGACCCATCACACCAACATGGACGTGCTCGAATCGATCCAGCAAGCCGAACCTGCAGCAAGCGGCGGCGATCGTTGCGACCTTTGTCTATCACGCGGCGATGCGCGACGAGAAAGCTCCCACGGGTCGCGCTGCCGAAGGCGCCGAAGTCATGACTGCAGCGATGAAAACGCCAGTGGCCAGTGCTGGCGGCAGTGATCGCCGCGACCGTCGTTGCCAATGCGCAGCAATCGGACCGCGCCACGGGTATTGGACGAACAAATTGGCCCGGATCTTCCAGGCTAACGAGATTACGTGGTGCCGCGGCCCATTTGGCCCGGCGCGCTGGCTCACCGACGGGGCGTCATCCACGACGATCGAGAAGAGGCGATATCGTCCGCTACGACGCCGCCAGCGGGCGCGCGAACCGTGCTGGTTTGCGAGCGCCCGCCTCGTTCCAACCGAGCGGCAGTGCGCCGCTCGAAATCGACGACTATGCCTGGTCAACCGATGCGAAGCGGCTGCTGATCTTCACCAACACTCGAAAGGTCTGGCGGCGACAACACGCGCGGCGATTACTGGATTGCTCGATCTCGACGGCCGGTTCCGCCGAAGAACTCGGTGGCGGCGCTCCCGAATCGTCGCTGATGTTTGCGAAGTTCTCGCCCGACGGCACGCGCGCCGCTTACGTCCGCGGCAACAACATCTACGTCGAACGGCTCGACGACGGGCGCGTCGCCCAGCTGACGAAGGACGGCTCGAGATCGACGATCAACGGCACCTCGGATTTGGGTCTACGAGGAAGAGAGCTCAGCGTTCGCGACGCGATTCCGGTGGAGCCCTGACGGCGCGAACATCGCCTACTGGCAGTTCGATACCACCGGGGTTGGCGTTTTCACGCTCGCTCGAACAACACCGACACGCTCTATCCGGTCGTCACGAACATTCCCTATCCGAAAGCGGGCACGCGCGAACTCGGCAGCCCGCATCGGCGTGGTGCCGGCGGCTCGGCGGCCGACCACGATGGATTGAAGACGCCGGGCGACCCGCGCGACACCTACCTGGCACGGATGTCGAGTGGGTCGATGCCGGCACCGTAGCAATCCAACAACTGAACCGGCTGCAGAACCGCGACGATTGCTGCTGGCGGACGCAAGATCGGGCGATGTGCGCCGCGTCTTCCGCGACGAGATCGACGACCTGGGTCGAGTTGATCGGACGAAGTTCCGTGGATCGATAACGGTCAAGCGCTTTTTGTGGTTGAGCGAGCGCGACGGCTGGCAGCATGTGCTTCCGCGTGCCGCGCGAGGGCGGCGAGCGCGAGCTGATCACACGGTTCGACGCCGATGCCATCGGAATTGCCGGGGTCGACGAAGCCGGCGGGCTGGATTTACGTGATCGCGTCGCCCGACAACGCCACGCAGCGTTATCTCTACCGCTCGAAGACTCGACGGATCAGACACAGCCGCGAGCGGGTGACGCCGGCGAATCGTCCCGGATCGCACAGCTACGACATCGCGCCGCGCGGACGCATGGCTTTCCACACCTACTCGCATTTCGATCGGCCGCCGTCTACCGACGTCGTCGACCTGCGCGACGCATGCATCGCTGCGTCCGCTGACGGACGCCGACCGCTCTGGTCGCGAAGCTCGCCACCGTCGTCAAGCCCGCCGGTCGAGTTCTTCAAGATTGACGTCGAGCGGATGCGGTCGCGCTCGACGGCTGGATGCTGAAGCCGGCGATCGTTCGATCCCGGCCGTAACGCTATCCGGTGATCGTCTTCGTGTACTGGCGAGCCGGCCAGCCAGACGGTGGCTGATCGCTGGGGCGGTCGGCAACACGCTGTTCCACCGCGCGCTTGGCCGAGGCGGGCTACATCGTGGTCAGCTTCGACAATCGCGGCACCCCGGCGCCGAAGGGTGCGGCGTGGCGAAAGGTGATTTACGGCGCGGTCGGCGAGTCTGTCGTCGAAGGACCAGGCGGCGGCGATTCGCGCGCTCGGCCGCGCGTCGCTCGTTCATCGATCGCGCAGCGCGTCGGCATCTGGGGCTGGAGCGGCGGCGGATCGAACACGCTCAACGCGATGTTCCGCTTTCCCGACGTGTTTCAGTGTCGGTGTCGCGGTCGCGCCGGTGCCCGACCAACGCCTCTACGACACGATCTATCAGGAACGCTACATGGGCCTGCCGCAGGACAACGCCGACGGCTACCAGTCGGGATCGCCGATCAATTTCGCCGAGGGTCTGCAAGCGGCCGCCTGCTGATCGTGCACGGGTCGGGCGACGACAACGTGCACTTTCAGAACCGAACGGCTGGTCAATCGATTGATCGAGCTCAGGCAAGCCGTTCGACATGATGGATATATCCCGAACCGCACGCACGCCATCTCCGAGGGTCCCGGCACCTCGGTCACATCTACCGCCTGATTGCGCGCTATTTCCTCGAACACCTGCCGCCCGTGATCGAGCCTCCGATTGAACCGATGCTCGCGAAGCTCGCCGACGAGCTTCCGGCCGGCGGCGGGTTCTCTATTCGAGCCGAAGTGGGACGGCTTTCGGCGCGATTGTGTTTCGCAGCCGCGTCGGACGTGTTCATCCAGAGCCGCGATCTGCGGCCGCTCGATCGCTACTTTCCCGAGCTGCACGACGTCTTTCTCGACGAGCTGCCGCACGGCTGCGTGGTCGACGGCGAGATCGTGATCGCGACGCCGCGCGGGCCTGGACTTCGACGCGCTGCAGCTGCGGCTGCATCCGGCGGCATCGCGGGTCGCGAAGCTGGCGAAGGAGACGCCGGCCGGCGTTCGTCGCCTTCGATCTGCTCGGCGCTCGGACGGCCGCGACCTCCGCGACGGCGCCGCAGCGGCGAGCGCCGCGCGCGCGCTCGAGCAGCTGCTCGGCGCGGCGCTGGCGCGCCGATCCATCTCACGCCGATGACGCGCGATCGCGCCGTCGCCGTCGAGTGGCTGGCGCGCTTCGAAGGCGCCGGGCTCGACGGCGTGATCGCCAAGCCCGAGGACGGCATCGTACCAGCCCGGCAAGCGCGCGATGATCAAGATCAAGCACGCGCGCACCGCCGACTGCGTGGTGGCCGGCTTCCGCTGGCACAAGAACGGGAAGGGCACGCTGGTCGGCTCGCTGCTGCTCGGCCTCTACGACGACGGCGGCACGCCTGCACCACGTCGGCGTCACCTCGTCGTTCACGATGGCGAAGCGCAAGGCAGCTCGCCGCGGAGCTGGCGCCGCTGCGCGAACGCGCGCTCGACGAACCATCCGTGGCGCGAGTGGGCCGACGCGTGGCGGCGGCGAGATGACCCGGATGCCAGGCGGGCAGAGCCGCTGGAGCGCCGGCAAGGATCTGTCGTGGGAGCCGCTGCGCATCGAGCGCGTCTGCGAGGTGAAGTACGACCACATGCAGGGCGACCGGTTCCGCCATGCGGCGGTGTTCCAGCGCTGGCGTCCCGACAAGCCGCCCGCGGACTGCCGCTACGACCAGCTCGAGGTCACGACTCCTTACGAGCTTTCGAAGGTCTTCGGCGCCACGTCGGCGTGACGTCGCCTTCCGGCCAGCCGTCCGGCGTTCTCGTCCGGATCGAGCGCTTCCTGCGACGGCCGCAGATCCTCCGGGCACGTGCTGCAGGTTGACGCGGATGCGCGTCCAGGTCGTGAAACCGGCCGCGCATCGCGTCGACGAGCACGTCGGCCGGCTCCAGGTGCGCCGCGGCGTCGGGATGGCGCGCCTTCCAGCGTTCGAGTCCGGCGAGCGCGCTCGTCCTTCTCTCGCGCGCGGCCGATCTCGATCAGCGGATCGCTTCGGGCATGCGCGGCGTTTCGACGGCTGCACGCGCGGCGGCTCGCCGGCCTGCTTCTTGTAGTGCGGCGGCCACGGCGCGTCGCCCTGCCCTTCGCGCTCCTGCCGCGCCGATAGTTCGAGCAGGCGCTCGAGCGAGCAGGGATGCGCGTCGATGCCGGCGTGGCGGTCGCCGATCGTCGCGAACCGCGCCGGCATCGTCGCCAGCGTGAAGTCGGCGGGGTCGCAGGCGTCGATTTCGTCCCACGTCAGCGGCGCCGAGCACGCGCGCGTCCGCGCGTCGGGCGCACCGAGTAGGCGCCGCGCGATCGTGCGGTCCTTCGCGTTCTGGTTGTAGTCGAGGAACACGCCGTGGCGCTCTTCCTTCCACCATTTGCTCGTCGCGATCGCCGGCGCGCGCCGCTCGACCTCGCGCGCGAAGCGCGAGCGCGGCGCGGCGCACCTCGTCGAAGGTCCAGCGGCGCTCGATGCGCACGTAGATGTGCATGCCGCGCGAGCCCGACGTCTTGGGCCAGCCGACCAGGCCGAGGTCGTCGAGCGTGGCGCGGACCACGCCGCGCGACCTCGCGGATCTGCGGCCACGTCGACGCCCGGCACCGGATCGAGATCGACGCGCAGCTCGTCGGGATGATCGAGATCGTCGGCGCGCACCGGATGCGGATGCAGCTCGAGGCAGGCGAGGTTCGCCATCCAGACCAGCGCGGCGGCGTCGCGCGGCACCGACTTCTTCCGCGGTCCGGCCGGATGGGAAACTGCAGCGCGACGACCTCGATCCACGGCGGGCCGCGACTCGGGCGCGCGCTTCTGGTAGAAGAACTCGCCGCCGACGCCGTTCGGATAACGCACCAGCGACGTTCGGCCGACTGCCCGGCGGCGCGCAGCGCGCCGTCGGCGACCGCGAGGTAGTAGCGGGCGAGATCGAGCTTCGGTATAGCCGGCCGTCGGAAACAGCGCCTTGGTCGGATTGCGAAATCGCCGAAGCCTCGCGTCCGATCGACCGCCGGGTCGGTGGCCCCCTCCACGGCTTGCTCGGCACGTCCACGTCAATGCTGCCTCAGGTAGGATGCGGCGATGCGGCGCCGGTTTGTCCTGGCGCTGCCGAATCACTACCTTTGTTCGATGGTGACCGAGAAGGATTCCAGTTCCGCGGCGCCGGTTACGCAGCGATGCCGCAGATCAGCGCAGGGGCTCGGCGGCAGGTGCCGGCCGGGGTGCTCAAGCGGCGCGATCTGGCCGCAGGCCTGACGCGGCCGGTTGCTGATCGCGCAGCGGCACGATGCTGCCATTCACCGATGGACATGTTCCAGCGCGCGGCCGCCGTTGCCGATCGTTGCCGCGAGATGCGGCGCGCTGGCTGGCACTGCCGCGCACCGTAATCGGGAAATCCGGACGTGATGCTGCCGTTCCAGGGGTTTCGGCGTTCAGGGTCTGCATCGATCGCGCCGGCGGCGCGCAGCGTGATCGATGCCGATAAGCCGTTTTGAACGACGCACCGCATCTGGAAAGTCGCCGCACGGCCCATTCTGTCAGCGGAGTTCAGCGATCCATTCCACGGTGAGACGCCATTGCCGGCGCATCCGCGCAGTCGTTGGAGACCAGCGATCAGACATTCACGGTGTGGCCGGGCGTCGACATCGCTCTGCAACGGCGACTCGGCGTTGATTTCACCGTTGACCGAACTACGCCCGTAAAACGACGCGCCGAGCCGGAACCCGAACGAATCGAAATGCACCGGGTACTCGGTGTTCTGCCGCATGTGCGCTCCATCCGGCCACCTTCACCGCGCCCGGCGCGCGCAGCGGTTCGGTTCTTTTTGCCCGAGTGCGTCCGGGTAAGCGGCGCGAGATCGTCACACCTTTCGAGGTCGGTGCCACTTCGATGCGAACCTCCGCCGGGTTATTGCCTGGCGCGCGCATTCGATGCCGTCACTTCCCACGTCACCGGAAGAAGACGGAGAGGCGCCCCAGCGTCGCCATTGATCGCTTGATTTCGATCGCCTGGCCTGCCGACAGCCGGCCACGCCATTGGAAAGTCGTTCTGCGCTTCACGGCGGGGGCGACGTTCGTCACCGCCAGCACGCCAGGTCATCGCCAGACTCAACACAGTGTCGCGCAGAGTCAGCCGCATGCCCCTCGCTTCCATCTACGGGGGCTTAGACGAGTCCGTGAAAAACGTTGATGGGCGGAGGTATGTGCCGGATTCGAGGGTTGGCGAGCGATGGCTGGTGTTATTGCTGGCAAAACCGGGATCAACACTGGAGCAACGGAGCTGAAGGGAGTTAACTGGGTTTCAGTTGTGGCCCTGCAACTTCATTGCCGCTCGCCGCCGAACACCGCATCCCGCGGCATCCGATGAAACCCGGGTAACTCCGTTTTCTCGGTTGCTCCGTGCTGGTGGATCTGTGCCATCTGCCTCGTGAAATTCCAGTTTCTCCGGCTGGCTGCGGGCCGCCGCAACGCATGCAACGACCGGACTTTCATCTCGCGATCGATCCAAGACACCGGTGACGGTGATGCGTTCCACGCCGACGTGGGTCGACAACTTGACGCGGTTCGAGGCGTCGATCACCGCGATTGCCGAGGAGTGCCCTTTCGGAGAGACCAGACTTCCAGCTTTGCGCGCTTTCGGCACGTCGTTTTGCCCCTCCGCGCGTCCCGCAAGCGATGAGACGTCGCGTCTTTTCTCTTCCGAGACAGCCGGTGATTGTCACCGGCAGCGAAGCGCTCGACCGGGCCTCTGTGCCTGGCGCGTCGTTCACGTTCGCCGCGATGCGCGTTGTTACCGACCCTGGTGAAGCGGTTGCCGCTTGCGAGGGGTTCTTTAGAGAGCCATCAACATCGCAGCGGCGACGAAGATCAGCACGAGAAAGATGACACTGGCGCGCGCGACGGTCGCGAACCTGAAAGACGGACGACGCATTTTATGTCCTCCCTGGGGACGCTTGGTCCGGGGGCAAAGCGCGTGCACGCCCGGTGCATAGAAGTTTGCCGGGTGTTGGGGGCGCCCGCCAATAACGATTTCGGTAAGAATCGTCTGGAGATGCTGGTCGATTTGTTGCGAGCGTCGCGGCGCATCCTGGTGTTCTGCGGCGCCGGTGTGTCGACGGCGAGCGGCATTCCCGGACTTCCGAGGGGCCGAGATGGCGTGTGGAAAACGCGCCGTCCGGTGTTCTACGACGCGTTCATGTCGTTCCAGAGCCGGCGCGGATTGAATACTGGGACTACAAGCTCGAAGATCGTGGGGCATCTACGATCGCGCGCAGCCGAGACGCCGTGCATCGTGCGATCCGTCGCGCTCGAGCGAGCCGGACGAATTGCCGCCGGCGGTAGACCCAGAATGTCGACGGCTTGCATCCGACGATGCCGGCACTGCGCCGGAACTGCTGGTTGAATTGCACGGAACCCCGATCTGCTGGTCGAGTGTCAGACTTGTCACCGCCGGCAGCGAGCCGAGCCGCCGATTCATGGAGCAGTTCAAGCGGACGCGAGTTCCGCCCCGCTGCGACTGCTGGTGGCTTGTTGGGGGACCGCGACAATCAGTTTCGGCCAGTCCCTGCGGACGACCGACTTGACGCGCGCGGCGGCAGCCGCGAGGCTGCGCCGATCTGGTGATCGCGATGGGGTCGACGCTGTCGGTGCACCCTGCCGCGACGATCCCGCTGCTCGCCGCGCAACGCCGGCGTCACCTTACGTCGTCAGCGTCAATCAAGGTCCGACGGATCGGCGAGCGATCCAGCCAGCGACGTTGCGGCTGGAAGGCGGCAATCACCGCGATTTCGGCGGTGTCGGCCCGTTAAGGCCCTGTCATACGCCCGCGGCAGCGACTACTGACTGATTTGAACCTCGACGTCCACGCTCGGCCGAGCGGCCATGGTCGTCAACGAGCGCCAGATCAAATGAACACCGGCGGTGGCGGGCGCGCGACGGGGCCCCGTCCGACGCCCGACGCCACGCCTTAAATCAACGACTTTCCAGCATCGTGAGACCAGAACGTTGCGAGGGCGGTCGCCGCGCCGGCGCGCGCATCGAGCGCGATCGTTCCGGTCGGTGACGATCGCCTCAGCGCGTAGCTGACGACTGCGCACCGGCGACGCGATTCGTGGCGCGTCCATGCCGGGTCGTCGGCGCGCACAACCGGGCATCAGCGGTGGCGTACGCCGCGGCATGCCGGCCTGGCGGAACAGCTTCAGCATGTCGGACGGCCAGAACTCGAACACCTCGAATCGCGTGCCGGCCGCATACGGCGGACAGCCGGGCGCCCGGTCAGCGGATCGATCGCGACGGCGCGATGCAGCTGGCTGACGCGGATCGGCGACTTGCCCGGGATGTACCACGGTGTCGACGGTGTGCGGGCAGTCGGCGTTCGGCAGGTCGCCGCTGCTCGACGCAGACCGCGACCTGCTGACGCCGGGCGGCGGCGCCAGCGGCGGCACCGGCTTCCGCCGGCCGCGCGCAGGATTGAGCGCGTCCGCGATGCGGAAGAACAGCGGCGCCGCGGCATCGACGCCGACGAACGCGGGATTGCCCTGTCCCTCGAAGTCGCCGATCCAGACGACGAGCACGTACGGCCCGACGACGCCGGCCGACCAGGCGTCGCGGAAGCCCCACGACGTGCCCGGTCTTCCACGCGACCGGCCATCGCGCGCGGACCGGCATCGTGCCGTCCTCGTCGGGACGCGGATTGTGGCGCAGCATGTCGAGCGTGATGAACGCCGCTTCCGGACTGAGCAGACGCACGCCTTCCGTCGCGCGCGGCTCGGACGGCTCGGCGCGCAGCGGCCGCAGCATGCCGTCGTTGGCGAGCATCGCGTAGAGTCCGGCGAGCTCTTCCATCGTGACTTCGCCGCCGCCGAGCGTCAGCGCGAGGCCGTAGAACGACTTCGGACTTCATGTCGCGCACGCCGGCGCTCTGCAGGAACTGATACAGGCTCGGCTGCTTCAGCTGCGTCGACGACCCACACGCGCCGGCACGTTGCGGCTGCGAATCAGCGCCTCCTCGGCGCTGATCGGGCCGAAGAAGCGGCCGTCGAAGTTCTCCGGCGTGAACGGACCGAACGACGTCGGCAGCATCGCGCAGCATCGTCTGCGGATGCAGCACGCCCTGATCGAGCGCCAGCGCGTAGACGAACGGCTTGAGCGTCGAGCCCGGCGATCGCTTCGCCAGCACGCCGTTGACCTGTCCGTCGATGTCGTCGTTCCAGTAGTCGGCCGATCCGACCCAGGCCTTGACCGACATGTCGCGCGTGTCGACCAGCAGCGACGCGGCGTTGCGGATGCCGACGGTCGCCGATGCTGATTGAGGTAGCGCTGGATCTGCCGCTCGACGCAGCGCGCTGCAGGCCCGCGTCGATCGTCGTATCGATGCGGCCGGCCGGCCGTCGCGGCGATCGGCGAGCAGCGCATCGACGAAGTGCGGCGCCTGCTGCGGCATCGCGAACTTGCGGCCCGGCGACGATCGGCAGCTCGACCTGCCGGCGGTCGGCGGCGCGTGTCGCCGTGGCGCGCCAGCCAGAGCGTGGCCGAGCCGCGCGCGCGCCGCGAGCACGCCGGCTTCCGACGCGCGTGCGGCCGGCGCGGCTCGCCGGCCGCTGCGGAATCACCGCCAGCGTCAGCGCCTCGCCCAGGCGTCAGCGCGATCCGGCGACTTTGCCGAAATAGATCCGGCTCTGCGGCGCCGACGCCCTGGATGTTGCCGCCGAACGGCACGACGTTGAGAGTAGGCCTCGAGCAGCTCGCGCTTCGAGTAGCGCGCCTCCGAGCCAGAGCGCGGCGGCGATCTGGCGAAGCTTGCCGGCCGGCGTCTTCGTGTTCAGCCGATACGAGACCGCGCCAGCTGCATCGTCAGCGTCGAGCCGCCCTGGCGCCGCGCCGCCGCGATAGGTGCGAACGGCGCGCGCGCCAGCGCGATCGGATTGACCCCGGGGTGCCAGTAGAACCAGCGGTCCTCTTTCAGCAGGAACGCGTCGACGAGCGCCGGCGAGATGCTCGCGCAGCGGCACCCACAGCCGGTACTGATCGTCGGCCGACGCGCGGTGACGCGCGCAGCAGCTCGCCGTCGGCGGACCACACGCCGGTCGGACAGCGGAATCAGCGCTGCGCAGCGGCGCGTGCGGCCGCAGCGCGCAGTCGCGAGCAGCGTGATGCACAGCAGTCGCGCTGCCAGGACGAGCCGGCGCGACGACTCGTCGCGTCACGGCTTGACGATCTCCAGCTTGCCGGCCGGGCTCAGCCCGATGATCGTGCGGTTGTACATCCCTCCGGCGAACGCCGGCGGTGTCTGGAACGTGCCGGCGTTGGTCGCCCGGACGCGATACACGAACGTCCCCGCGTCCCTCGGCGACGTCGCCGTAGAGCACGAGACGGTCCTCGCGCACGTCGACGTGATCGGGCACCAGTCCGGACTTGTCCGGCACGCCGATGCGGCAGTGCCGCGGCCGCGCGCCTGCGTCGTCACGAGCGCCGGATCGACGCCGGCGCTGGTCGTGTCGGCCGGCGCGCTGCAGTTCGCAGCACCGGCTCGACGCCGCCCGGCAGCAGATCGACGACCGCGATCTGCGGCTGCCGATCGCGCTGCGTCGCGCGCAGACGCAGCCGCACGAAGAATTCCTGGCCGACGGTCGACGCGCGGCACCGGCGTTGCCCTTCGCGTCGAGGAACTCGCGGATGATCTCGATGCCCTGGCTGATCGCCGCGGCCGGCGGATTGCGATCGAAGCCCGACTCGTTGACGACGTAGTACGCGGCGAGCGGCCCGTCGCTTGCGAGAACTGCACCCGCGGCGGCTTCTGGCGCGATGCTGACCTTCGGCATCGCGCCGGCCGGCAGCGTCAGCGCGCGTTCGCGGCCGTCCTTGCCGATCTCCGGCGATGCCGAGCGTGTCGCGCTGCCGGCCGCCGCCTTGCGCGAAGGCGTCGAGCGCCGAGCAGCGTGTAGGCCGCCGACAGCGAGCTGTCGCCGGTTGCCGCTGACTGCCGCGCTCGATGCGTTTCGAGCGCGACCGGCGGCGTCGCTGCCGAGCCGGGTCGGAAAGTGCCGCGCGAGCAGATAGAGCAGCTGCGCGTCGTGGACGACGCGCGTCGTAGTAGATCTCCTCGCCGAGATCGCGCTTCTGCGTCGACCACGGCACGCTTCGCCGACGATGCGATCGGCATCGTCGTTGCGCTGCATCAGCCGGTAGGTCGACGCCAGATACGCGGCGGCCAGATCGGTCGGCCACGCCTGCGGGTAGCGCTCGCGTCAGCTCCTGCTCGACGTTCGCGAGCGCGGCGTTCGGCTTGATGCCCTGCCGCGCCAGCAGGTAGACCGCGTAGGCGCGCAGCCGCGCCGTCCGGCAGGCTGCTCGCGGGCGTGGACGCGAATCGCGTGAGCCACGTGTTCAGCGCGCCGAGCAGCTTCGGCCGGAATCTTCTGGCCGCGATCCTTCGGCCTCGACCAGAAAGTGCGCGGCGTAAACGGTCGCGAATTCCGCGGTCTCCGGCGATGACGACCACAAGCCGAGGCCGCCCTGATCGTTCGCGCGGCCGCGCAGCACCGAGATACGGTCGCGTCGAGCGGCTGCGTCGTCGCGGCTTCTGACGGCGCCGAACTCGGGACGCGCGACGATCAGATCAGCGCGGCCACGCCCTTGCTGACCAGCTGCTCGGTGCAGCGAGTACTCGTAGTTGTCGAGATACGCCGTCAGTCCCTGGCCCCACACCAGCGGCAGCGTCGAGACGGCGGCCTCGACGCTGCGCTGCTCGGTGAACATATCGCGCGTCAGCGGCGCGGTCGCCGCTGCGCGCCGTCGACGCGTCCGAGCGTCAGCTGCGTGCGGTACGGCGACGGCCGGACGCACGCTCGATCGCTCTCGTCGATGTGCGCTTCCGGCCGTGCCGCGCGCGCGGTGAACGTCAGCGTCGCGCGAGCCCAGCGGCGGCGTTGCGCCTTGAGTGCGGAACTCGCCGACGCCCTCCTTCTTCTCGGCGATCTGCAGGTCGACGCTCGCCGGGCCTGACGCAGCGTCAGCCCCGGCGCCGAGCTGCGCCTCGAGCGCGAATCGGCCCGGTCGCGCCGGTGGTGTTGTTGAACACGCCGACGCTGACGATGAACTCGTCGCCCGGCGCGACCATCGCCGGCACGTTCGGCGTGAGGATGAAGTCGCCCTTCACTTCCGTGGCCGCTTCCGCGACGCCCATCCGCCGCGCGCTGGCGCCGACGGCGACGATGCGCAGCCGGCCGTTGAAGTAGTCGGGCACGACGTATATCGCAAGTCGCGGCCGGCGGCGCCGACGTCGACGACCCCAGACCAGTAGGCGACCGGCGGCTTGCGCTTCCGGTTGAACGGATTCAGATGCCGCGCGAAGCCGCCGTCGGCGTCGCCGCCCGGCGCCGGCCAGCGCGAGAAGCGCTTGAAGTCCGGCAGGATCAAATCGAGGATCTGCCGCGTCTCGACTTCGAGCATCCGCTTCTGGAAGAAGAAGCCGAGCGGATCGGGGTTCTTGTAGCGCGCGACCTGCAGAATGCCCTCGTCCACCGCCAGCACGGCGACGCGCGAAGCTTCGCCGGGCGTCGACGCGCATCGTCAGCGTCGCGCCCGGCTTCACCTGGCGTGGCGCCGTCGAGCGTGACCGGCTGCGTGCGCGCGGCCAGGTTCGCGCGCGAACGGCGCGACGCCGTACGACAGCGGGCTCATGAACAGTTCGTCGGACGCAGGATCGCGCAGGAACTGCACGCTGACGTAGCCGTTGCCCTCGAAGTCGGCCGGCAGCGTGACTCGCTGCACCGAGCTCGTCGTGCGTGGTCTTGAACCACTGGTGGTGGAAGACGCGCTCGCGCTCGATCGGTGATCAACCCGGCGCCGACGTAGCGGCGCGCGAATGCTGACTGCGATCGTGTCGCCGCCGCTGTAGCCGGCTTGTCGAGCTGAATCTGCAGCTCGGTGTTGCGCTCGAGCGATCGCGACAGGTTGGCCTGCGCCGGCGACGCTGTAGCTCAGTCGGTTGAGCTCGCGCCCGACGCCGTTGCGCAGCACCAGCACGAAATCGCCGGGCTCCTGCGTCGGCAGCAGGAAGCGGCTGCCGCCGAAGCGATTCTGCACGGTTCGGCGTGTCGCGGACGATCTCCTTCAGCCGCGACACGTAGCTGAACGTGCCGTTGCCCTGCTGCGTCAGCACCGAGACGAACTTGCGCTGCACCCATTCGAGCGTCAGGCTGTCTGCGGCCACCGGATTCAGCTGCTGGTTCACGGCGAGCCACTGCGCGGCTCGCCGGGCGCTGCCGCGCTGGACGAACGTCGAGGTCGCCGTCGGGCTTGACGCCGACCAGGTACGGCGCGTCCGACACGATCGCGCTGTTCTGCGCGCGCGACGTTGCGTCCGCCTTCGGCCTCGAAGGCGCGCGCCAGAATGTTGAGGCGGTAGGCGCGACCGACGAAACGCTTGCAGGTCGAGCGTTGAACTCGGCGTCGCCGCTTGTCGTCGGTGACGGCCGCGGCGAGCGCTTCCTGATACGGCTCGGGCGAGCTTCGCCGATCTGAAAGCGATAGTCGGTGAAGCGCGCGAACCGCGGCAAGCGCCGGCGTCAGGCTCAGATCGCCCTCGACGCGGCGGTTGCTCGCCGGCTCGCCAAACAGGTGCTGACACGTTGACGCGCGCCTTGACGTCGGCCGGACGGAGCCAGCCCCACGATCGGCGTCCTGCGCATCGCTCAAGTCGAGCCGGACCTTCAGTCGGTCCGGTTCGAACTCCTGAACCTTGAATGACGTGCTGCCGAGCGTCTCTCGGCGCCGTTCGGTCTTTCACCAGGTAGGCGATCGCCTCGATACGTGCCGGTCGGAGACGCGGCGCGGCTGGTGTAGGTGACTTCATCGAACGACAGCGCCGAGAGCTCGCATGTCGGTGCGGCTGACCAGCATGCCGCGCGGATCGGTGATCTCGACGTCGATCGGCAAGCCCGGCTGAGTGACGACTTCCAATCGGCGGTCCGCGTGATCACGCCCGAGATGCGTCGTTTCGCCAGGACGATAGATGCCGCGATCGGAGAAGAGGTACGCCGACAGCTGCTGCGCCGACGCGGCGTTTTCGACGCCGCCGGTGTCGAACCGCGAGAAATTCAGCTCACCGGCCGCGCGATGCTGAACGGCATGAAGGACAAGTCGGATGTCCGTCTGCGCAACCGACCAGCGTCGGTGTTTTCTCGCGCCTCAATTCCGTCCGGCGACGGCTTCGGCAACCGAGCCCGTCCGCCGGCATCGGTCGTGGCGCGATAGCACCGGCAGGACCGTTGCTGCCCAGCATCTCGACCCGCGCACCGTCGACCGGCATGCCGGTGCGGATCGATTGCACGAAGACGTCGCGGCTGCCGTCCTTTGCTCGCTTGACGATGAAACCGAGGTCGGTGACCAGAATCAGGCGGGTGTCCTCGACGCGCGCGCTGTCGACGGCGCGCAGGTGCAGCATGAACGAGGCCGCGGCGGGCTTGCGACTTGTCCGGTGCAGATACTGCCGATGTCGATGCTGTCGTAGGTCGGCTTGCCGGGCGCATGATCGCTATAGTCGCGCCGCGTGGTGAATCGCTCGACCAGCCGGTCTTCGAGATGGTCGAGCGACGGGCGCGAGAAGTTCCACATCTGCGGCGCGATGTGCTGCAATCTGGTTCGGCAGCACGCGGCCGATTTCGACGTCGACTTCCGCCGACATCGCGCGCCAGGAAGCCGACCTTGCGTGTCGCCGGTCAGCGACAGCAGCGCGCCCTGTCCGAGGAAGGTCAGCGCCCGCTCGATACGGATCGACCTTCGACGGTGGTGACAAACGGCTTGCCCGACAGGTAGCCGCCGATGCCCTGAACGCCGTCCTTGACGACGATATGGAGGTAGCGGCCGGCTGGCGCTAGAAACTTGAAGCCGTGCGCGGTGTTGCCGCCTTCTTCCGACGGCACGTAGCTCGACGCTGACTGGTTCGGCTGTCGCCGAGGATGTCGTTGCCGATCTCATCCTCGTCGTGGTCCATTCAGTACGGCCGGTCGATCGTCGCGCGATTGTCTGCGGATGGCGGACCGGCAGCAGGCGGACGGTTACGTTGCCGGCGAACGCGCGCTCGGCCACCGGCGAAGAGCTGTTGCATCAGCAGGATCTGTTCGGGCTCGTAGCGTCGCGTTGTCGACGATCGTCATTCGCGCTTCGGAAAATCGCAGGCTGGTGCGGCCGGGAATCGTGACCACGACCGATTCGAGGCGGTCGCGCGTTTCGTTGCCGCCGCGCGCCGCTCGCACGCCCTTGTCGACCTGCAGCGTCATCGGCGTATCGTCGCGCGGCATTGCCAGCGCGGCCGAATGCATGAACGCCGACAGCTTGAACTTGTCGTAGATCACCGTGAAGTGCCGGCTGTCGCGGCGTCGAGGCCGAGATAGTCCGGCATCCTTGCGCCACCGCGAGCGACACATGCGACTCGAGCTGCTGCGGTGTCGACCGGGTGGCTGAATTTCAGCGTCGCCACCAGCTTCTTCAGATTGGGATCGCGCGGGATCCTGATAGAACTGGCTTTCGGCTGATCGACGCGCTGGAATGGCTGGCTCTTGAACGTGAAGCGGTAGTTTTCCAGAACGACCTGACTGGCAAACAGGCCGTTTTTCACGAACCGAACCGTGAACGCGTCCGTCAACCGGCCAGTCGTCTCTTGGCGTGAACTGCAGTTCTTTGTCGCTATTCCAGAACCACGAGCCCGGAAGCGCGGGCGAGACGTCAATGCCGCTCGTGACCGGCTTCTGGACTCTGCTTCAACGGCGCCGCCGATTCGTCGAAGCACGACCGTCAGAACGCCTGATCGACGCGATGCCTTGTCGTCGTCGTATGCTCCGTCAGTCCGGGCTCGCTGACGGCGTAGCGAGCGTAGTGCGGCTTCGGCCGCAGTCATGCCCAGACCGCTCCGGCGACGCTGCCGCGACGACGACCGCGACGACGGCGCCGCGCCGCGGTTTCCGCGCCGAGATACCGCCAGCCGCGCCCGCTTTGCGCGCGGCTCCACGTCACCCACGCCGGCGCGTCCCAATGCCAGTGACCGAGCACGCGCACGACCAGCCACACGACGCGCGCGCCAAAGCGTCGCGCAGCCACGCGGCTGCGCGCGAAAGCAATGCTTCATGACCTTGTCCAGATGGAGAAGGAGGTGATGCGCGCTATTCTACTTGCGCAGGTGAAACGCGACGACGTGATCGGCCGCGCCCCACGCGCCGCCGCCGCCCACCGCGACCGCGACGAATTGCTCACCGGATGGCAGCTGAAAGCTCGTCGGCGTTGCCTTCGCACTTGCCGGCAACGTCGCGTGCCAGACCTCCTGCCTGTTTCGACGTCGTAGGCGTGTAAACGGCTGTCGAGCGCCACGCCGATGAATACCAGACCGCCGCCCGTGACGATCGCGCCACCGAGGTTGGGCGAACCCAGTCGGGCTGGATCTTCGACGCCATTTCCGCACCGAACGGCGCCGCGAACGACCTAGCGGCACTCCGCACTTGCGCCCGCCGGTTTTGAGATCGACCGCGACCAGCGTGCCAAACAGTGGCGGGGTGCAGGGCAGCTTGGACGGCGCCAACAGCAGGCGTCGCCTCATCACCGCATACGGCGTTCCCGCATCATGTTGTATTCGTAGTCGTCGCCCAGCCGATCTTCTTCGCCTTTGTCTCCCGCGAGGTTGAAGCCGTCGCGCGGCATCAGTTGAACCATCGCGGCACACGATTCACCGGCACGACGGCAATTTCCGCGGCAAATCGATGGCGACGCCTCCCCAATGCGCGCCGCCGATGTTTGGGAGCGGTAGAACCAGCGTGCCCTTCACGTCGGGCGGCGGGAAGATGCCTTCGTTGCGCAGCGGGGCGATCGCCGCCCGGCAGGCAGCGCGATCCGCTTCCGTAATCCCCACACATACTCAACGCTGAAGCGATGTGGGCTGAGCGAGTGCGATGCCGGTCGTGAACGGCTGGGTCGGAGCGGCTTCTTCGGGCAGGATCGTCGCTTCGCACGAGACGGCTCGTTCTTCGACCGGGAAAACCGGACGGCCGGTGTCGATCGAGCACGTACAGCATGCCGTTCTTGTTCGCTTGCGCAACGATGGCGATTCGCGATCCGTTGCGCGTGATCGTAGCCAGCGCGGGCGGCGACGCGTTGTCGTAGTCCCAGATGTCGTGGTGGATCGTCTGAAGGACCGGGCGACGCGCCGGTAGATGCTTTCAGTGCAACCAGCGAATTCGCGTAGCGGTGTTGCCGGGGCGCATCGCGCCGTGGTAATCCGGCGCGGCGCTGCCAGTCGGAATGAACGCCAGATCGCGCTCGGCATCGGCCGCCAGGCTCGACCAGGCGTTAGCGCCGCCGCCTTTACCGCTCGCAGGCTGCCACGCCATTCACCGTACGCGGGATCGGCCGGGTCTTGCGGAATCGGATCCAGGGTCCATTTCAACTGACCGGTGCGAGCGTCGAATCCGCGGACCTCGCCGCTGGCCGGGCTTGGCCGGGTGTTGTCGGCAATCGATGATCCGGTGACGACGACGCCGTTCACGACAATCGGCGGGGAGGTCATCGAATAGGCCTGCCGCTCGAATGGCGGAATGCGCAGGCCTTCCGTCAGATCAATCGGACCGCCGCCGCCAAAGTCGCGACACGGACGGCCGTCGCGGGCATCCAACGCGAACACTGCTGCGACTGCGCCGTCGTTTCAAAGATCCGCAAGCGGCAGGGCGAACCAGCGGCGACCGAGGTGTCGAGCCATGCGGCCACGCCGCGCGATGCGAAATCCCCGTAGGTCCGTCGCGCGCAATCTCCGGGTCGAACACCCATCGTTCGCGGCCACTAGCCGCGTCGAGCGCGATCGACCCGTCCGAGCGGCGTGTTGAGGTACCTCGTCCCGTCGATGACGATTGGTGTCGTTTCCGAACGCTGCCGGCTTGCGCGTCGCGAAACGCGAGTTCCGCCTCGCCGGTACGGTGGGACCACGCCGGCTCGAGACGGCCGACGTTGTCGCGTGTGATTTCCGCCGCCGGTCGTAGCGGTCACCGAGCGGCGACGCCCGACCAGTGTCGCAACCGCTAATCCGAAGACCGACGCCGAGCGCCAGTCGGTGTTTGATGCGCATCAGCGACATGCCCGTTACCGTCAGGGTTTGACGAATAGTGCGTCGTCGATCGGCGTGTTGTGCTCGACCTTGGTGATCACGATCGTGTAGTTCTGGACGTTCGACGAGACGCTCAGCTTGAACGGAATCTTGACGCCGTCGACATCACGATAGTCGGATACCTCGAGAGGTCTGTTCGACGTCGCTGTCCAAGCTGCGGAACGGTTAACCTTGATGACCGCTCGAATCGGCAGATAGGTTTCCGCGTCGATGGATTGCCCGGATGGTCGATCCGGTTGTCGGTTCGAACGCTATCGCGTAGGTGTCGCGGTCGCCGATTTTTCCTTACCAATCAGCTTCGCAACGATTCCCAGGTCCTTGTATTTCACGAACAGGTGAGGAAAGCCGGCATTTCGCATGTTCTCGAGCTGGTCGCCGGTAATGTCGCGATTGCCTTGCAGATTGTGCGAGGACGTAGCCCTTCGTTCCGTCGAATCGCTGATCGACCGTCGGCGCTCCCGCGCCGACGGAAGTCAAATCGGCATTGATCAGGGTGCGCGTCTTGTTCGGCAAGGCATTCAGCACTTCGACGGTCCCGGCGATGTCGCCGGCGGGCGTCTGCAGCGTGATCGTTCCCGACGTCCGGCGCGACTTCAGTTTGGCGAACGACGCGCGGCCGCCAAGCGCGGTCACGCTTTTCTCGATCACTTCGTCCGCGGTCTGCGCCCATACAGGTGCGCCCACGTGATAACGATGACAGGGATGACAGCGACGATAGCCGTGGCTACTCGCGCTCCACACCGATTTCTCATACGGCCTCCGCCTGAATCATGCCAGAAATGGCACAATTGGTGACGCATGATCGAGCCCTGCCGGTCGCCTTTGCGTGCATGCTGGCCGCGGTGATGGCCCGATCGGAACAGCCGTCCGCGGCGCAGAAATCGGCAGGATGCAGGATCGGATCGCGCGCGACTGAGCGCGACACTGGCTGCTCGGCCGTTCCAGCGCGATGCGCCATGACCGGTTTTCTGCGACCATTCCTCTGACGCGCTGAACGTGCCGGTCGAGTCCGCAATTGCTGGTGTTTTCAAAAACCGGGGTCCAGCATCTCTACACCAGTCCGCGCACGCCACGGGCGCTCTACTTTGACGAATCGGTCGTGGTCGGTTACGTCCCGGGCGCGCCAGAGATCGAGATCATCGCTCACGATCCGATTGAAGGCCTCGCGTTCTACACACTGGACCAGAAAACGGCGGCTCCCGTGCCGAAGCGGCAGCGAAGCTGCCTGACCTGCCACGAATCCGGCGAGCACCGGCGATGTCCCTGGACTGATCGTTCGCAGTCACACCGTCGGCGACGATGGAACGGTGCTGCCGCAAGCGAACGGCGTGACGCCACCGAGCCACGATGTGAATCAGCGGACCTCTCATCCTGATCGGTGGGGCGGCTGGTTGGTGACATCGGAAGGCGTCGCTGCGCCGCATGCGCGCAGCGCGCGCATCAGGGCAACATCACTTTCACGCCGGACGGCAACACGTCCAGCCACGTTTTCGTGGATTGGATGGCGAGCGCTCCCGAAGCCCGCGGCTATCCGTCGTCGGCCAGCGATGTCGTATCGCTGCTTGTCTTCGATCATCAGATGCCGGCGATCAATTTGATGACCCGCTTGAATTTCGCGTGGCGGCGAGCGTCGTCAGAAGGGCGGGCAAGTGTGGACGACCGCCCGGACATCCGTCGACTGGTCGATGAGCTCGCTGACCTACCTGCTCCGGACATGAGGCGCTGCTGCCGGTGCCGTTGACGCCACGCCCTGACTTCGCCCCTCGCTCTGGAGAAGCGTTTGCCGCACGACGCAAGAGGACGTTCCCTCGCGCAGTTTCGACGCCCGTGAATCGACTGATGCGCTACGCGTGCAGGCTGCATGGTCTATTCGGACGCGTTCAAGGCGCTGGCGCCGCAAGTGAGACAGGCCGTCTCATCGCCGTCTCGTCGAATCTCTGATGACGACTCCGACCACCGCTGATCGACGAGCGACCATCGAAATCCTGCAAGCGACCATTCCCGACTTCACGTCGCAGCCCTGAACCGCGTCGGGCATCAGCCATTAGCCACTTATGGATACGCCGTCTGGTAGTAGACGTAACTGCCAGTTAGATTTGGCTCTATGCGCCTAGCGGTGGCCGCTGTTCTGGTAACCTCGTCGCGCCGGTCGTATCCCTCAGTGCGCAATCGCCCAATACTTCGTCCGTGATCGTCGTCGTAGTCGACCAGACCGGCGCGGTCGTGAAGGACGCGAAGGTGACGGTCATCAATCAGGCGACGGGCGCAGTCCGTGAGGCGACGTCGGGTGCCGATGGGTCCGCAACGCTGTCGGCGCGCTGTCGCTGACCGGCACGTATACGCATCAACGTGACGAAAACCGGGTTCACCGCCGAAGACGTGACCGAGATCGCGCTTCGCGCTGGTGAAACCGCTACCGTGCAGCGTGAAGCTGGTGGCGAGCGGCGGCAAAACTGAAGTGACGGTGTACGGCACGACTCAAGGCGTGCGCGCCGACGCGCAGATCGGCGCGCCGGCTCGATACCGGCGACGATCGACGAGACGCCGATTCTCGGCCGCAAGGTGACCACGCTTGCCGCTGTTCAACTCGGCGTTCCGCCAGGGCAAGGGCACCGGCGATCTGTTCGTCAACGCGACCTATTTCGTCACCGGCGGCGGCAGCCGCCGCACCACGACGTTCATGCTCGACGGCGCCAACAACGACGAAGGCTGGGGCCGCCAGACGATGCTCGCAACGGTGCCGGTCGGCGCCATCCAGGAATTCGCGGTGCTTGACCAACGCGTTCTCGGCCGAGTTCGGCTGGACCGCCGGCCCGGCGATGAACATCGTCACCAAGTCGGGCACCAACAACGTGCACGGCGAAGCGCCTCTACATGGCGCGGCCCGGCGGCTGGCAGGCCAAGACGTTCTCGACCGAACGGCTTCTGCGCGCCCGAGGTCGCGACCTGCGTCACGCCGCCGACGCTCAGTGGCGATCAATCCGGCCGACATGCCCGACGTGCTCAATCAGTATTCCGGTGTCGATCGGCGCGCCGCTCGTCGAAGGACAAGACGTTCTTCTTCGCGACCGCCGATTACACGATGCAGGATCGCACGACGTTCCTGTCGCCGACGCTGCCGTCGTTTCGTGCTGCCGGCCGACGGCCATCTCGATTACGAGGGCAACTATCGGCAGGCGCTCGGTCAACGTCCGCGTCGACCATCGATTGTCACCCGACGCAGTCGCTGATGGTCGGCGCGTCAACCTCGATCAGCTTCTACGACACCAATCCGAACGACGCGGTCGGCCGGCACGAGCGCGCCGAGCGTGGCGCGCAAATACTCGCGGCGGTGCGATGACCGGACAGGTCAACCTCACGTCGATCCTCGGCTCCGAACCTCGTCAACGAAGCGCGCGTCGGCGTATCTGAACGGCGATCCGGTGACGCTGTGGGAAGCGCAGACGTGCTGTCCACCGCCTACACGCGCGCCGGCTCGGTGCCGTTCACGATCGGCCAGTCGCGCGTCTCGGATCTGTTCGGCCGGCAGGCGCAGTTCTCCGACACGTTGTCGTGGTCGCGCGGCAAGCCACACCGTGCGCCTCGGCACCAGCATCGTGCGCCACACCTCGGGCGGCACCGGCAACGAGCCGGGCTTCGCGATGCTCGGCACCTTCACGTTCCTCAACGACGACGACCGCGCCGCTCGATCAGCTGACGCTGGCGGACGTGCAGCAATACGCGCAGCCGATTAGCTACGGCATCACGCAGTTACGAGCTGAATCAGTGGCTGATCACCGGCTACGCGCAGGACAGCTTCCGCGTCAACGACGACCTGACGCTCGACCTCGGGCTGCGCTACGACCGGCAGACGCTGACGGATGCGACCAGCAACTTCGCGCCGCGCGTCGGCTTCGGCTGGCATCCGCAGCGGCGATCGCGCGCTCGGCGATTCGCGGCGGCTACGGGCTTGTACTACACGCAGATTCGCACCAATGCGGTCGGCGGCGATCGTTGACCGGCGGCCTCGACGGCTACACCACCTATACGGCGACGCCAGGCCAGCTCGGTTTCCCGACGCTGCCTGACCGGCTCGTGCCTGCCGCTGGCGTTCGATCCGAAGACGCTGCCGCCGTCGCAGCTGCCGGCGCGCGACATCACGATTCGCGCCGGCGAAGCCGATTTCTATCGCGCGCAGTTTGCGAAGCTACGGGCTTGAACTTCGATCTGCTCGCCCGAACTATCCGGACAAGTTCGTCGAACCCGCGCAGCCAGGTGATCTCGATCGGCGCCGAGCGCGAGGTCGTCAAGGGCCTCTTCGTCGGCGGCGACTACGTGCAACCAGCACTGGACCGATCTCGACCGCAGCGATCGATCTCAACGCGCCGTCGGCGTTCGATCGCACGGCGATCGGGCAGACGCGGACGCGTCGCGGCGGCCAACGCGACGCGGCCGATTCTGCCGGTCAACGGCGGCGTGCGCCAGGTCAACGTGCTGACCAACCTCGGCGTGTCGGACTACAACGGCGCTGCAGACCGCAGGTCAGCTATCGCGGCAACTCGAAGATGTATCGCGGCGCTCAGCTACACGCTGTCGAAGGCGACCAACACCACGCGAGCCGGACGGCAACGGCATCGGCGCCGAACCAGAACATCCTGCGCGCCTCGGCGAAGAAGAGCGCGGACCGAGCGTCGTCGATCAGCGGCATCGCGCGGTGATCACGTTCACCTATCAGCTGCCGCACAACCTCACGGCCGGCACGGTGACGCAGCTGGCGCTCGGCGCGTCCGTTCAACGCCGTCACCGGCATCGACAACAACGGCGACGGCGCGAACAACGATCGGCCCGGTCGTCGACGGCACGGTGATCGGCAAGTCGGCGTTCCGCGGCACCGGCACGCAGGATGTGTCGGTGTTCCTCGAGGGCCGCATCAAGCCGGCGGGCCGCACGATCCTGCTGCGGCTCGAGGGCTTCAACCTGTTCAACCACGGCAACATCCTCGGCCGCGCGCAGACGACCTACGGCGACACCGCGACGGTCAACACCGACGTTCGGCCAGCTGGTCGCCGTCGGCACGGCGACCAACGCGATTCCCGGCGCTGGCGAACATCGATCCGCCGCGGATGTTCCAGTTGCAGGTGCGGTTTCTCTTTAGTCAGGCCAACCGGCGGAAGAGGAACGCCGAGCTCGCGAAGATCGCCGAGGAGCGCGTCAACCGCTAGCTTCGCTAGGTGAAAATTGATCGATCGCCGTCGTCTTCGTTCGGATCCGATTCGAAGGCCGCCATCGCCGCGTCTTCACTCTCGTAGCTGCTGATCACCGTCAGCAACCGCGTTTTCTCGAGAACGGTGAAGCTGCGGACGCCGAGGTGCAGCAGCTTGACGTCTCCGCCGCGCTTCTGGGCCGTGACATATTTGCTCGGCGATTGCGCCAACCGCAGCGCTGTCGAGGTAGGTCACGCCTTCGAAGTTCAACAGATTTGCCGCCGGCCGCTGCGGATCAGCGTGTTCATCAAATCGAGGAATGCGTCGACGCCATCCCTCGAGAACAAATCGTCCTGAAAGGTCGAGGACGACGACCTGCCGGACCTCGCGCTGACGGATTTCCATCATCGAACGACATATGCTAACCGAGGCCGGGCGGCGGTGGATCAACCGTCTGTGTAACGGCTTGGCGCCCCCGGGATGCCAGGCGCCGCCGCAATCGATTGCCCTCTTTTGCTGGCATTTGCCCGCCCGACGATTGCGGGTGCTGCGGATGGTCGCGCGGGTCAGAGGCTCCGTTCTTCGATAGACAGCGTCTTCGAAGTCCGACATCTCCATGATGAGGTTGTAGCGCACCGTCAGGGAATTCGCGGTTAGCGAGCCGCTCGCGCTTCCACGGCCCGGCGGGTATCCACCCTTCCCACTCGAATGTGATGTTGCCATCGACTTCCTTGTAGCGTCCTCGATACTCGCCGGTTGCAGCATTTAAATACTGGAGGGCGAAGCTGCCGTCATCATAGAGAACGAACCGCGAGCCGACCGTGAAGGTCCGCACTGAATACAACAATTCCACGATCGAAGACGAATACCCCGTGCGGTGTGACCACACCCGGAAAGGGCCGACGGAATGGGACGGGGTGGAACGTTGTTCCGGGGAGGATGGCCCGGCGGGGAGTTTTCGCTGCACGCCGTCGGAATCAGGAAGAGGACGGCGACAATCGCGCGGCGAACAGGAGTGTATAGCAGCCTACGAACGCCCACTTAGATTCCGCTAGTGGCGACGGGATCGATGATACCCGTCGCGACGTCAGCAGCGGCATCCGCTAAACTCACGTCAAGTTTAATGGACCTGACAGCAGGCGCGTCGCGGGTCGAAGCGCGGCCGCGCTTGGATTCGCGCCATCGGTCGATGGGCTTGACCGCAGCGGTCACCAACGGCGTCATCGGCAGCGGCATTTTCGGACTGCCTCCGGCGATCGCTGGTCTGACTGGTGCCGCGAGCCCGATTGCGCATCGTCATCGCCGGCGCAAGTATCTTCGTCATCATCCTGTGCTTCGCCGAAGTGGGCAGCCGCTTCGACGACGCCGCGGCGCCCTACTCCTGTACACCCGCGAAGCGTTCGGTCCCGGGGTCGGTTTCCAGGTTGGCTGGCTGCACATCTGGACGCGATTGCTGTCCGCGGCCGCAGTGCTGAACGTGTTTGCCTCGTATCTTGCCGCGCTGTTTCCCTGGGTCAGCACATCGTCGGGCCGCGCCATCACGATCACGGTTGCCATCACGCTGGTTACCGCGGTGAACGTGGTTGGCGTGCGGCAGGCGGCCTGGGCGGTCAACGCCTTTACCGTAGCGAAACTGTTCCCGTTGGTGGGGCTGATCGCGCTCGGAATTTTCCAGATCGATCGCGGCGTGCTCGACACCCAACACGTGGCAAATCCTCGATGGACGGAGGCCGTCCTGCTGCTCGTCTTCGGGTTCGGCGGCTTCCGAGTCGGGTGTCGTTGCCGGCAGCGAATCACGCGACCCGCCGCGACACTGCGTTCGCGCTGATTTCGGCGATGACCGCAGTGACGGTGATCTACGTCCTCGTGCAGATCACTGTCGTCGGCGTCCTGCCGCACGCGGCGGCCAGCTCTGCGCCAATCGGGGCCGCACTGGGAGTGCTGCTCGGTCCGATCGGCATCACGCTCGGTAGCATCGCCGTGTTGCTGTCGGCCTACGGCTGGTTGACCGGCTTTGCGCTGATGTCGCCGCGCATCATCTTTGCGATGATGGCCGAGCGCGGCGGGTTGCCGCGCCTGATGGCGCACGTCAACCAGCGCGGCCGCGTTCCCGATGCCCGCGATCATCATCAATTCGGCGATCGCGCTCGGCCTCTTGCAGGCCTGGCCGGCGACTTCCGGACAACTCGCCACTTTCGCCGCGATCGCCAAACTCGGGATCTATTCCACAGCCTGCGGTGCGCTGATCGTTCTCCGGCGCCGGAACGATCTGCCCGGGTGGTTACCGCGCGCCGGCTGGTCCGCTGCCAGCCATCGGCGGAATCGGCTTCTGCCTAAGCGGCTGCTGACGACGCGAAGTGTCGCGCAGGCGTGGTTCATGCCGTTGTTAACGCCCGCGGCAGGCGCGGCGATCTGGTGGTCGACTACACGCATGCGACAGGCACAGGAAGCCACGATCCGGGTGAAATTGACACTCGGCGATCCCGGCGGCCCTCGGCGTTCCTCTTCAAGCCGGTTACCCACGTCGACCTTGCCAGAGCCCGGGTGAGTGCCTGGTCACTGGCGGGGCTGCGCCGAGATCGCGACGGTGCGGAGCATAAAGGATCGCGTCGTTGCGCGTCGTGCTTCCAAGTGATTCGCAGCCTGAGCCACCCAGCCGACGGCAATCGTCGCTTGTTCGCTGACCGTGGGATCGGTGTCAGCAACAACCGCCCGCAGCACTCGTAGGCGCGCTCGTCGGCATAGCTGCCGACGGCGATCGCTGCCTGGTGACGCACCGGAAGCAACCGGGTCGGCGAGCATCGCGGCAAGCGGCGCGAAGATCTCCGGATCGTCCGGCTGGTTCAACACGTTCAAGAGCGCTAGTCCTTGACCGCGGCGCTGCGTGCATCCGCGTTCTCCGAGCGCAGGGCATCGAGAAGCAACGGTTTGATTTGTGCAACAGGGGTTCCGGTGAACTGATCAGGAATTGATCATGCGTTCTCTCGGCCCGCGGCGATTGAGCGCCTCGACCAGCGCTTGTGTAACCGCCGCACGGTCGAAATAGAGCAACGCATCAATCGCTGCCGCCCGCGCAGGATCATCTCTTCGGTAAAGCAGATCGATCAGCGGCGGTACGCGCTCCGGTCGCCGGTGAACGCCAGTAGCGCCGCGCCAGCGATCGGGTCACGCTCAATGCCACGGAGTGTTGTCGCGATTCGTTGTTGGAGCTGTAGCGTCGACGTTGGTGCGATGGTGATTGAGACGGTGTTCGACTCGGCGCTCAGCAGTCGCTCGGGAGTTCGCGAATTGAAACACGCTTTGACAGAGTATCGCCCTGGCTTCAGCGGCGCGAGCTGGATAATTCAGGAATGAGCTGTCGCGAATCGGCGGCCCGCGGTGCCAACTGCCGGAAACGATCCGAGAGCGTGTAGAAGCGAAACCGCGGCGGTTCCCGGATCGGCGATGCGATCGCCTCGCTCGTCTACGACTTCGAAACGATATCCGTCGCACCGTCCAGTAACGTCGGACGCGGCAGCAGCTCCACGGGCTCTGGACCGGTGTTCGTGACCGTATCGACAGACGGATCGGTTCGCCAACCTCGTAGCGCTGGCGCGGGTGCGCCAGCTCGAACCGCAAAGGTTGCACGGCCCGCACCGACGCTGGGTTGAGCGGACAGCTCAGCGAGGAGTGCGGCGGCAACCGCCATGCCTGTCATCAACCGCGCGATACTCCGTCGTCGAAGGTGCAACCAGAGGCCTTCAACAGGTTGACACCGGAATCGCTTTTCGGCCTTGCCGGCCGACCGCGTCAGTGTCGAGGAGCATCTTCAGCAACCGGGCCAGCGATCGGCGGCGGCACCGCGGCCGGGCGATTCTGCCACTCCGCGAAGCGGTGAATGCTGACTTTCGGGCGCGAATCACACGACGACGAGACGAGGGGACCGACGGGGAACCGGTCTTCATGCTTTCCCTCCAATCACTGTTGTTATCGACGACCGCGTGAAGGGTTAGGGCTGCGTTGCACCGCCCCGACTGAGCGTTTCCGGCGCTTCACGTGGACTCTTCCTGCGCGACGTAAGGGCTAGAATCAAGGTTTCTGCTCCCCTCGAGTGGGCCAGTAGCGCAGTTGGGAGCGCGCATGAATGGCATTCATGAGGTCACCGGTTCGATCCCGGTCTGGTCCACCATTTCCAAGTCGTTGATTCAAAGACCTGAAATCCCAACCCACTTTGTGACGAGCCGCTGATACTGCAGCGAAGCTGCTGGGCGCGATCGCGCGCGGTCGTTTCTATTGACCGCAAGCGTCAGAAGGGTTGCTCGCCACTAGGCGACTATTGAGGAGGGATATCATTCGCGGTCACATGAACGGTCCAGAGAAGATTCGACTTGTCGGCCCTGGTGGAGCCGGCAAGAGCACGATCGGTGCTCTCCTGGCGGAGCGCCTCGAAATCGCTTTCGTCGACCTCGATGGGTACTTTGCGAGCCGGTTTGGAGATATCAGCCAGTACATTGGCCGAGTACGGCTATGACGTATACGCGCGAGAAAACGTCGAGGCGTATTGCTCGCTGTCTCGCGCGGAGCGATCCACCCTGAAGTCGTCGCGTTGTCTTCCGGCTTTATGACGTACGGATTCGATATTCATCCCGAATACTCTGCGTGTTCGCCGGGATCTCGAGCGACATCCCAACACGTTCGTGCTTCTACCATCTCTTGATCGTGACGTCTGCATAGCCGAGACTGTGCGCCGGCAAATCGCCCGTCCATTCGGTCGGTCCTCAGCTAAGGAAGAAGCTGTAATCCAAGCCCGATTCGAGGTTTACATGTCCGTTCCTGGGCGGAAGATCGAAGCCATGCGTCCAGCCGCGCGGCTATCGACGAGATCGTTGCCGCGTTGTCGCCCGGCCAGTAGCCAAACCCGATCGGTCTCGATCAACGCCGATCGGGCGAGTCTGGGACGTCGCAGCAGGTCGGCGCCACGCGGAATCGCCAGCAGTCCGACTGGCGGCGAGTTGAGTAGCTCCTCTGCTTTGCGGGACGGGAGTTCGCGATATCCTCGTCGCCATGTCAGCAGGCGAACCACCAATGCAAGCGGATCCGGCGCCCTCCCTCTTGCCGCGATGGCAGCTCTGGAAGAGTCCGGCTTCGTCGTGCTCCCCGGGCCCTTTCCCGTCGAGCAGCTCGGTGCGGTGGCAGACGCCTACGACGCGGAGGTCGGTGCCGCAGTCGGAGATGACATCCGCGTGGGATCGACGTCGACCCGCGTGGTGGACTTCGTCAATCGTGGCCCGTTGTTCGATCCGTTGTACGTCTATCCTCCACTGCTGGATGCCGCCGCTCTCACCGTAGGCCCGACATTCAAGCTCAGCTCACTGCACGCGCGGACCCTCCGGCCAGGGTCGACAGTGCTGGACATCCACGTCGACGTCGAACACGACTCCACCGACTGGCCGCTGCTCGGCTTCATCTTCATGGTCGACGCGTTCACGCCCGACAACGGCGCCACGCGCTTCATCCCCGGTTCCCATCGCTGGGGCCACTCTCCTCGGGACGCTCGTCTGCAGGAGCACACCGCTCAGTTGGTGTCGGCATGCGGGCCGGCAGGGTCACTTCTCGTGTTCAATGGGTCGACATGGCACGGCCAGGGTGTCAACGGCTCCAACCGGCCACGTCGGTCGCTGCAGGGCGCGTTCATTCCGCGAGGTGGTCGGGCAGGTACAGACTTCTCCGGACGGATGAGTCCCGAGACCCGCGCGCGACTTGGGCATCGTCGCGCGTCAGGTGCTGGCGCTCCCAGACTCGTGCTCCCGCGCACCGGCAGCCTGTGCCGACGCACGATAGACGCTCACAGAGCGGTCGTTGCAGCCTGCACGATAGCAACGCTGATTGCTGTTGGTGGAGTTGCGGGTCGCAACTCGGCAAACTCCCGAAAACGCCGCAGCGTTTACGCTCCGGGGTCTTCCCGTGACCCTATCGACCTGAGATCCGGGCGCGCCGTGGAGGTTTTGATCAGGAGCAGCTTATCTGCGCAAAGTGTTGACGCGCAGGCCTATGCGGCGTTGCTTCCCGAAGTGTCGAGGAACCCTACCGGAGCCAATCCGCCACTCGGTTCCATCTGGGGAAAAATCTGGGGCCACCATCTCCAAGTTCGTTGATTTCAAAGACCTGAAATCCGAGACCCACATCGTTAGTCGAACCGCACTGTCAATTCGACAAGACAGGATCGATTCCGGAAGCGTCGTCTTCCCCGGTGCGCGCTCAACGTCCGAGAGCCGCACGCGGAAGAGTCGCCGGTCTGCAGTCCGCGTTTCAGCGCCGCCACGCGATCCGCCGACGACGCATGCGTGAACGAGTCAGGGCCGCGGACTTTATACTCGCCCGTGATGATCACGACGGGGCGGGTCGTGCTCGAGATGAAGCGCGCGGGCAACGCGTGAGCGCACAACGTTGCAACGAGCTGCGCCTGACGGGTTCTGGCGGCGCGAACCGGGTCATGGAGGCGGAGCTCAAGCGCCTCGTGATGCGCTCGCCGTTCAACGTGCGCGTCGAGAAACCGAAACGGGAGGGGGAAGCGACGCTGCTCTATCCCTTCGACGCGTGCATCGCATGGGTAGCCGGCGTGCCATCACCGCACGTCGTCGCGAATCTCCTGGGATCTTTGCTCGAGCACTGCGGTGCGCCTCGAGCCGCTCTTCGACGACCTCCTGCCCGCGCTCTCGTCGGACGACAGGCTCCCTGGCGGCGCACCCCTGCGCTTCTCGGTCGAGGTTGGTCCCTCGTTCGACTTCGAGGCTTCGCCACTCCAGCTCCGCGGCGTCGTCAAGAACGCGATCGTCGAGACCTTGGCGTCACGAAGAGTGGCGTCCGAAGTCGACGCCGACTCGCCTGACGTCGTGTTCGTCGTGCGCCGCGCAGGAACGCCTGAAGCGCGGCGTACGGTGATCGGCATCGACATCGGCGGCGGAGCGCGGCATCGCCGTGGCGCGCGCGTGGCCTCCGGGCCTGCGCCGCTGCGCGAGACGATGGCGGCGCAGCTGATCATGTTGTCGCGCTGGGACGCGCGCACCGAGCCCCTCGTCGATCCCATGGCTGGCGGCGCCACGATTCCGATCGAGGCCGCCGGCCTCGCGACCGGCGCCGCCATTCGTCGCCCCTCGGATCTCCCGCAGCGCCATCTCGCCGCGTTCAAGGATCTGCCGCGCGAAGCACCCGACCTGTTTCCAGGAACCGTGCCGCGGATAGTCGCGCTCGACGCCGACCCGGAAACCATTCCCGCGATGGTGGGCAACCTTCGCGCCGCCGGGCTGACCGGTCCCGCATACGAAGACTCAATCGTCATCGCGCAACATGACGTTCGAGGGCTGACGCCAGACTACATCGATGCGCGGTCTGCGACAGGTCGAGCAGCGTGCGCGCCAGCACCGGATCGCGCCGGTCGAGGTCCACGCCGCCGATCAGGTCGGCGCTGTTCTCCTTCTGCGCGAGCCACTTCGCGGCAGCGCTGGTCGCGCCGCTCTCCGACAAGGCGAACACCGACGAGCCGCGCGCGTTGGGTTCGCGGAACGCGTCGGCGTGAATCGAGATGAAGAGATCGGCCTGCACCCGTCGCGCCTTCTGCACACGGTCGGCGAGCGGAACGAAGTAGTCGTCGTCGCGCGTGAGCATCGCCCGCATGCCGGGCTCCGCGTCGACCAGCGTCCGGAGTTTCCTGCCGATCGCCAGAGTGACGTTCTTCTCGTACGTCCCGCGGCGGCCGATCGCGCCCGGATCCTCGCCGCCGTGACCGGGATCGATGGCAACGGTGATGCGCCGTTGCGCGGGCTTGTTCTCGCCGCGGGAATCGCGCGGGCGTTCGCGTGTTGGCGGGGCGGCCTCCGGTGCGCGCGCGAGCGCTGGCCTTCTCCTTCGGCCTGCTCGGCTTCGAGCAGCGCCATCATCGGATCGATGGGCGTCAGCGGATAGATATCGAGAGCCAGCCGATAGCCGTATTCGGCGAACGGCTTCAAGGCGAACGCATCGGGCCTGACGCCCTCGACTTGACGTAGATCACGAGGCGCAGGACATTGGGCGTGAGCGTGCCGAAGCGGATGCTCGCGATGTACGGGTCGGTCGCTTGCACGCGCGACGGAAGTTGCGCCAGATCCCCGGTGAGCTCGACGCCTTCGCAGGTCGAGCACCAGCCGCTCCGGGTTCTTCAGCGTCTGCAACTGGTACGCAATCGGCGCCGGCGACTCGAGAATGACGCGCGTATATTCCTGCGCCGGCCACAAGCCTCGCGGACGCGATGCGCCCGGCCTTCGCCCACGCGCGCGGCAGCAGCAACTGCGTCGCAGGCAGCACCAGCCACTGGCACAGCCGGCGGCGTTCGATCGAAACGCGGGTCAATCTCCCATGGCTTGGGTGATCGCGGCTACGCATCGCTCACCATTCGCCGTATGCGCCGAGAGCGCAAGATCGCGTCCGGTGGCGCCGGACTTGGGATGCGCGAGCGCAATATCGACGTCCGCGGGCGGCAGCAGCCCCGCGACCCGCTCCGGCCACTCGACCAAACAAACCGCGTCGTCCCGGAAGTAATCGGCCAGCCCCGCCGTTTCCCATTCGCTTGGATCAGCGAATCGATAAAAATCAAAGTGATAGAAGTATAAACTCGAAAACGGATAATGTTCAACCAACGTGTAGGTCGGACTCTTGACCGGCCCAGTCCAACCCAACGCGCGGAGCGCGCCGCGCACGACAGTCGTCTTCCCGCGCCCAAGTCGCCGTGCAACGCGACCACCATGCCCCCGATGAGTGCCCGGGCGAGCGCGGCGCCAACCTTCTCGGTCGCGGCGGCATCTGCAAGGTGAAAACGGCGGGACATGAGGAGGCGTTGACCGCAGGGTCGCGGAATCGCGAATGGTTTAGGCTACCGCCATGGATGATACCGGCGCACCACACGCCAACAGCCGCAGCGCGTGATTGGGCTGCGCTGGCTGCCGACATTGCCGCGCTGGGGTCGCGAACTGGGATTCCAGGCGATCGGGATCAGCGACACCGAGTTGTCGACGCGAGGAAGCCCATCTGCTTCGCTGGCTCTCCGCCGGCCGGCACGGGGCGATGGATTACATGGCGCGGCACGGCGCCGCCCGCGCGCGTCCGGCGGAACTCGTGCCGGGCACGGTCCGCGTCATCAGCGCGCGCATGAACTACTGGCCGGAAGCCGCCGCCGACGCGCGCGACGTCGCTCGCGGACGGGCAATCCGCCTACGTCGCGCGCTACGCATTGGGCCGCGACTACCACAAGGTCATGCGCGCGCGCCTGCAGCAGCTTGCCGATCGCATTCGCGACGAGGTGGGCGAATTCGGCTACCGCGTGTTCACCGACAGCGCGCCGGTGCTCGAAGTGGCGCATCGCGGCGAAAGCGGGCCTGGGCTGGCGCGGCAAGCACACGCTGCTGCTGACGCGCGACATGGGCTCGTATTTCTTCCTGGGCGAAATCTATACGAACCTGCCGCTGCCGGTGACGGACCCGGTATCCGGCCACTGCGGCGACTTGCACGCGCGTGCATCGGCGCGTGTCCCACCGGCGCCATCGTCGCGCCCTACGAACTCGATGCGCGGCGGTGCATCTCGTACCTGACCATCGAATTGCCGGATGCAATTCCCGAAGACCTGCGTCCGCTCATCGGCAATCGCGTCTACGGCTGCGACGACTGCCAGCTCGCGTGCCCGTGGAACCGCTTTGCGCAAGTCGCCGGCGAGCGCGACTTCGCCGCCGTGCGCCACGGCCTCGATCGCGCGAGCCTCGTCGACCTGTTCGCGTGGACGGAAGAGGAATTCCGGACGCGGATGGAAGGCAGCGCGATCCGGCGCATCGGCTACGAACGCTGGCTGCGGAACCTGGCCGTCGGACTCGGCAACGCGCCGTGGAGCGCCGAGGTCGTGACGGCGCTGGAGCGGCGCGCCGACGATCCGTCTCCGCTCGTGCGCGAGCATGTCGCGTGGGCGCTGACGCAGCAGAACGCAAGAGCTGCCGCTTAGCGGATCAGCTGGTTCATCGACACGATCGGCAGCATGACCGCCAGCACGAGGACGAGCACGATCGCGCCCATGACGACGATCAATGCCGGCTGCAGCAGCGCGGCGAGCCACGCGAGGCGGCGTTCGGCATCGCGCTCGAGCTCCTCTGCGGCGCGCTCGAGCATCGGCCCCAGCCGTCCGCTGCTCTCGCCGCTACCGACGAGATGAATGAGCACCGGCGGGAATTGCGCCTGCTCCTTCAGCGCGCGCGACAGCGTCACGCCTTCGCGGACCAGCGCAGCCGCGCTCTGCGCCGCGCGCCGCAACGGCGTCATGTGAACGACTTCGGAGGCCGCGTCGAGCGAGCGCAACAGCGGCGCGCCGCTGCCCACGAGGATGGCCAGCGTGCTGCGCGAAGCGCGCCGAGTCGAGGCTTCGCGCAAGCTTGCCGGCGACGGGCACGCGCAACAGCCACGCATGCCAGCGCGCGCGAAATGACGGACGCCGGTTGGCCAGCCGCGAACGCCGCCACCGCGACCACGACGAGTCCCAGCCACAGCCATCCGGTCGCGCGGAAGAACGCGCTTGTGGTGATCAACGCCTGCGTGAGCCAGGGCAGCGTCTGCCGGCTTTGCTGGTAGACCGAAACCACCTGCGGCACCACGTAGGCAAGCAACACGCGCGATCACGGCAAAGGCGATGACGGTGACGATCGCCGGATAGATCAGCGCGAGCACGACCTTCTGCCGCAGCGCTTCGCGCGCTTCGAGATAGTCGGCGAGCCGCGCCAGCACGTCGGCGAGACGTCCGGTTTCCGCGCCGGCGCCGACCAGCCCGCGATACAGCGGCGAAAACGTGCGCGGATACCGTGCGCCAGCGCCACGGGCAGCGCTTCTCCGGCGGCGACGTGCGTGCGCACTGCGGCGATGATCTTCGCGGCGCGCGGGTCGTCGGCCTGCTCGGCCACGGCAGCGAGCGCCTGGTCGAGCGGCATCCCTGATTGGACGAGCGTGGCGAAGCTGGCGCGTGGTCAGTGTCACCAGCGGCGTGGGCAGCCGCGCGGCCGGCAGCGAATCCGCGCGCGCGGCCGCGGCTGCGACCGCCGTCGGCGTGAGCCCGTCGGCGCGCAGCTGATCGCGCGCCGCGCGCGGCGCTGTCCGCCTCCAGCACGCCCTGCCTGACGCGGCCCTGCGCGTCGACGGCTTCCCAGCGAAACGACGGCATGTCGCACGCGTCAGGCGTCGCGCGTCACGCGCAGCAGTTCGGCGAGCGACACCGAACCCTCGGCGATCCAGCGTGCGCCGTCGGCGCGCAGCGAGCGCATGCCGGCACGCGCCGCCGCGTCGCGCAACGCCAGTTCGCCGGCGCCGTCGTGAATGTCGCGGCGGATCGCCTCGTCGACCAGTCAGCAGTTCGTAGACGCCCGGTGCGCCCGCGATGTCCGGTGTGATTGCATGCGTCGCAGCCCGGCGCGGTCCACACCGGCTGTTCGGCGGGTAAGCCGAGCGCGGCATTGAGCTTCTGCTCACCCGCGGCCGGCGCATGCGACACGCGGCACGCCGGGCACAGCGTTCGCACGAGCCGCTGCGCCAGCACGCCCAGCAGGCTCGAGGCCAGCAGGTAGGGCTCGACACCCATGTCCGCCAGGCGCGTCACCGCGCTGGTCGCGTCGTTCGTGTGCAGCGTGGCGAGCACGAGATGTCCGGTCAGCGATGCCTGCACGGCGATCTGCGCGGTCTCGAGGTCGCGGATTTCGCCGATCATGATGACATCCGGGTCCTGGCGCAGGATGGCGCGCAGCGCGCGCGCGAAGTCGAGCTCGATGTGCGCATTGACCTGCGTCTGCGCCACGCCATCCAGCGCGTACTCGATCGGATCCTCGACGGTCATCATGTTGACCGCGCCGCGCGGCAGCCGCGACAGCGCGGCGTAAAGCGTCGTGGTCTTGCCCGAGCCCGTCGGTCCGGTCACGAGCACGATGCCGTGCGGCTCGCGGATCAGCCGGTCGATCGCGTCGCGCGTCGCTTCGCTCATGCCGAGCGCCGTCGAGGTCGAGGCGCGCCGAATCCTTGTCGAGCAGGCGCAGCACCACGCCGCTCGCCGGAGCCGGTCGGCAGCGTGGACATGCGCACGTCGACCTGCTTGTCGCCCAGCTTGAGCGTGATGCGGCCATCCTGGGGCAGCCGTTTTTCCGCGATGTCGAGGCTCGCCATGATCTTGAGCCGCGACACCAGCGCGGCGTGCAGCGCGCGCGGCGGCTCGATCACGTCGCGCAAGACGCCGTCGACGCGAAAGCGCACGACGGAGCGCGCTTCGTAGGGCTCGAAATGCAGGTCCGACGCGCGCTCGCGCAACGCCTGCAGCAGCAGCGCATTGATCATGCGGATCACCGGCGCCTGCGTCGAGCTGTCGAGCAGGTCCTCACTCGCCGGAAGTTCCTGCATCAGAATCGTGCGAGGAGCAATACGTAAAGCGG
>ERZ1370068.424-contig-10383_pt1 | contig 45850 bp, 54 predicted proteins | sample MGYA00561227_ERZ1370068 | MGnify/ENA primary metagenome ERZ1370068 (study PRJEB38410, sample SAMEA6850437) | metagenome | study: Metagenomic assessment of the ecological functions of the soil: analysis of the soil microbiota associated with the... | reverse complement strand
TTATGCTTCGTTCAGTTACGTATTGCTGCGGCATCAGCGCTACGGCGGACGTTCCTGGTGTTCACCGACTACTGCCGGCCGGCGATCCGGCTCGTCGGCGCATCATGGGCCAGCGCGTCGATCTACGTGATGACGCACGACTCGATCGGGCTCGGCGAGGACGGGCCGACGCACCAGCCGGTCGAGCACCTGGCGGCGCTGCGCGCCATGCCCAACCTCAACGTGTTCCGCCCGGCCGACCCGATCGAGACGGCGGAGTGCTGGGAGGCTGGCGCTGCGCAGGCGAGCGGCACGCCGTCGATCCTGGCGCTGACGCGCCAGGCGCGTGCCGGCGCTGCGCACAGGCCGGCGCCGGAGAACCTGTGCGCCAAGGGCGCCTACGTTCTGGCCGAGGCAGCCGGCGGCAAGCGCGACGTCACGATCCTCGCCACCGGCTCGGAGGTCGGCATCGCCATGGAGGCGCGGGAGACGCTGGCCAGAGACGGCATCAGGCTGCGGTGGTGTCGATGCCGTGCTGGGAACTGTTCGCCGGCCAGCCCGATGCCTATCGCGAGGCGGTGCTCGGCGCGGCGCCGCGCGTCGGCGGTCGAGGCCGCGGTCGAGCATCGGCTGGGAGCGGTGGCTCGGCGAGGCGGCGCCTTCATCGGCATGCAGGGCTTCGGCGCCTCGGCGCCGGCGGCCCAAGCTCTACGAGCACTTCGGCATCACTGCCGGCCAGCGATTGCGGAGGCGGCAACGAAAGCTCGCGCTGAGCGCCTGATGGACCTCGACAAGCTCAAGACCACGGCTGGCCTCGACGTCAGAGGCAAGCGCGTGCTGGTGCGCGCCGACCTCAACGTGCCCGTCAAGGACGGCAAGGTCACCGACGCGACGCGGCTGGAGCGGCTGGTACCGGGCTTGCAGGACCTGGCCGAGCGCGGCGCCCAGGGTCGATCGTCATCTCGCATTTCGGCCGGCCCAAGGGCGGACCCGATCCGCAGTTCAGCCTGAAGCCGGTGGCCGCCAAGCTGGCGCGAGCTGCTCGGGCAGGCCGGTCGCCTTCGCCGGCGACTGCATCGGCGAGCCGGCGGCGCAAGACGGTCGCGGCGCTGCGGGACGGCGACGTCGCCGTGCTGGAGAACCTGCGCTTCCACAAGGGCGAGGAGAAGAACGACCCGGCGTTCGCCAGGCGCTGGCCAAGCTCGGCGACATCTTCGTCGGCGATGCCTTCTCGACGGCGCATCGCGCGCACGCCTCGACGGATGCGCATCGCGCGGCTGCTGCCGTCCTATGCCGGGCCGCTGCTGATGGAGGAGGTCGACGCGCTGGCGCAGCGTGCTGGAGAAGCCGGCAGCGGCCGGTCGGCCGCCGTGATCGGCGGCGCCAAGGTGTCGACCAAGATCGACGTGCTCACCAACCTCGCCGGCCAAGGTCGACAAGCTGATCATCGGCGGCGGCATGGCCAACACCTTCTTCCTCGCGCGAGGGCGTGGAGATCGGCAAGTCGCTGGCCGAGCCCGACTTCGCCAAGACGGCGCTCGAGATCATGCATGCCGCCAAGGCAGCGGCAGCTGCGAGGTCGTCCTGCCGCACGACGTCGGTGGTGGCGCCGAAGTTCGAGGCCGGCGCGCCGTCGCGCGTCGTGCCGATCGCTGGAGACGCCGTCCGACCAGATGATCCTCGACGTCGGCCCGAAGACGGTCGCGCACTACGCCGACGTCGCTCGGCCGCTGCAAGACGCTGCTGTGGAACGGCCCGCTCGGCGCCTTCGAGATCGCCCCGTTCGGCGAGGGCACGTTCGCGCTGGCGCGCGCGGCGGCGGCGCTGACCAAGGCCGGCAAGCTCGATCTCGGTGGCCGGCGGCGGCGATACCGTGGCCGCGCTCAACGCCGCGGGCGTCACGGACAGTTCACCTACGTCTCGACGGCCGGCGGCGCGTTCCTCGAATGGCTGGAGGGCCGCACGCTGCCGGGGATCGCGGCGCTCGTCTCACGAGCGGGCAAAGGCTAGGGCCGGCCCGATCGCGTGAGCGTCCGGCTTGCTGGAGCGCCGCAATATAGCGATTGCGCACCTGACCTGCGCCGGCCAAAAAGAGGTCGCTAGGTGCCATCAGGGCTGGTCCCAAAGCCCGTCTCGGGTCGAGTTCGCATTGGGACTGTGAGTCCTTGGCCGCTGCTCTCTGGTCTTTGATCGGTACCGACTCTTGCTTTTCCAGTGCATCGGTGCTGGATCGGCTGCAAGTGCTCGCTGGCGACGCTGCGGGCGCGATCCCGGACGATCTTCTCCAGGGCTCCGCCAGGCGCCAGGGCATAGACCGGGGTGCACAGTTCATCGCCTCAGCGACGCGCCGCAGCGTGTCGAGTTGATTGTGCCGCGGGTTTCCGACAGCTCGAGGGTGCTCAGCGTTGCCTGCGCTGACGCCTCAGGCGCTTTGCAAGCTGAGCGGCGGTCATGCCCGAGCCCCTCGCGGATCGCGCGTATCCATCCCTTGGACGGCAGCTTCAATGCGCCGAGCAGGGGACGGATCGTCTCAAGGCGCGGGTCGAGATGTTTGCGGGCATGGCTGGCCTTGCTAGATCGAGTGCGCATGGATCGAGGACCTGCGTGGAAGAGTTCAGATAGTCTCACTTCGCTATCTATTATGTACCTATCAATGGCCTATGAGTTATATGCATATATATAGACATATCTGAAATCTATATTGGGGAGATCATCCGCTACAATGGGGCTTCACCCACGCGTTAGGCCAACTCTATCTTGAGCTGCCTCCGACCACGCGCGCTGCGCGCGTCAGAGTGGCGAGCGTCACGGACTCATTTTCAGGGTCGAGCAAGCGATCCAGCTGCGCGCGGCTTGTGTGCATGCGCTTGCAAGCGCCGACTTCGTCAATCCCTGCTCGCGCATGAGCGCATCGGAGCTGACGCACGCAATGACACGCTTGATAGCGCGCGCGGTGACGCTTCGCTCAGCCAGATGCCTCCATCTCGAGTGCGGTCGATCGTGGGACGAGCCGAGTCCTGCCAGCACCTGCTTTCATGCGGACTCTCCCGTCATGCGGTAATGTGCCACAGAATGGCCGCCCGCATGGAAGACAGTGGGAAGGCAGCTTTGATACGGGCTCTATGCGTGGCCGCGTACATCGAAAGGTGATGAAGATCTTCGCAAGCTCCTAAGCCAAGTTGACAGCTTCGGCAGCGAAACCGCACTTATGTCTGCACAGACCCTGGAGCCACGCTTGCGCCTTAGCCCGAGCATTGCCGTCCTCGCGGTCTCCTCGGCGCTGCTCGCGCCAGCGGCGGTATCCGCCGTCAGGACGCAGACCGAGAAGGAGCTCGAGAAGTACCGCGCAGATGCTGAAGGACGATCCCTGGTCGAATCCCGGGCTTGCTCGATGCCGATCGCGGCGAGGCGCTGTGGAAGGAACAGCGCGCGGGCCCAAGAACGCCTCGCTGGAGCAGTGCGATCTCGGCAAGGGGCCGGGCAAGGTCGAAGGCGCGTTCGCCGAGCTGCCGCGCTATTTCGACGACGCCGACCGGGTGCATGGACCTCGAGATCGCGCCTCGTGTGGTGCATGGAGACGCTGCAGGGCTTCGACCGCGCCGAGATCGTCAAGCGGCCGTACTCCGAAGGCCAACCAGCCGGCACGGAGCTCGAGGCGCTCGCCACCTACGTGGCCTACAAGTCGAACGGGCTGAAATTCGCCCCGCGCCTCGAGCATGCCAAGGAGAAGGAGGCGCTGGCGCTGGGCGAGACGCTGTTCTTCCGCCGCCAGGGACCGATGGACTTCGCCTGCGCGACCTGCCACGCCGATGCGGGCAGGCGCATCCGCCTGCAAGGCCTGCCGTATCCTCGGCAAGCCCGAGGAGGCGCGCACGGTGGTCGGCGAGTGGCCGGCCTATCGCGTCTCGCAGGGCACCGTCATGACCATGCAGCACCGCATCGCCGACTGCTACTGGCAGATGCGCCTGCCGCTGCATCGACTACGGCTCGGACGTGACGGTGGCGCTGACGATGCTACCTCGTCAACCAGGCCAAGGGCGGCGACATCACCGCGCCCGCCATCAAGCGCTAGCGTGAGGGCCATGCGGCATGAACGCGCTCGTCAGCCTTGCCGTGCAGCTGCCGTCGCTGCGTCGCAGCCGGCGCCCATCTGCGCTGCGCGCGGCAAAGTGCGGCGTCGGTCGACGCGGCGATCAAGATCGAGCTGGGCGACGGCGGCGCCCGACTGGCAGGCGCGGCTCGTCCAGGACGAGACGCAGAAGGCGTGCAGCCAGTATCGCAACGCTCCGCCCAAGGCCGTGGCCGACGCCATCGTGGCGCGCGAGAAGGCCGACCATCGTCTATCCGGCCGACGGCAAGCTGATGGGCGACTGGAAGAAGGGCGAGGCGCTGGCCCAGAGCGGCTACGGCGGCCGCTTCACCGACTATCCGCCGCGCGCCGAGAACGGCGGCAACTGCTACGCCTGCCACCAGCTCGACGCCAAGGAGCTGAGCTTCGGCACGCTGGGGCCGAGCCTGCTCGAGTACGGCAAGAACCGCAAGTTCGCCGAGGCCGAGGTGAAGGCCGTCTACGAGCGGATCTACAACCCGCAGGCGGCCATCCCGTGCGCGAACATGCCGCGCCTGGGCGCCAGCAAGTTCCTCACCGTCGAGCAGATCAAGGACCTGGTGGCATTGGTGATGTCACCGGAAAGCCCCGTTAACAAGTAATCTCGAGATGATGCGGATCGTCGGCTGCGGGCGGCATCGGCCGCTGCGGGTCCGGTGCGGTATGCGCTAAGATGGACGAAGCATGATCACGCGCCGAGACTTCCTGCACGTCGCCGCCGCTACGGCCGCCGTCACCGGCTTCACCGGCATCGGCGTGGCTTGCGTCGCGCTGCCGCGCAACAGCGCATCCGGCAGGAGGACCTGCTGCGGTTTACGCCCAAGGGCCAGCTCACCATCCTGCACATGGCGGACATGCCACGCGCAGCTGAAGCCCCTCTACTACCGCGAGCCGTCGCTCAACCTCGGCGTCGGCGAGGCCAGGGGCAAGCTGCCGCACCTCACCGGCGCCGACCTGCTCGACGCCTTCGCGCATTCCTGGCAGCGTCGCCCGAAGCCTACATGCTGAGCTCGGACGACTACGAGGCGCTGGCGAAGACCTACGGCCGCGTCGGCGGCATGGATCGCATGGCGACGCTGGTCAAGGCGATCCGGGCCGAGCGCGGCGCCGAGCGCGTGCTGCTGCTCGACGGCGGCGACGCGCTGCAGGGCTCCTACACGGCGCTCGCAGACCAGGGGCGGCGACATGGTCGCGCGTGCTGCAGGCGCTGGGCGTGGAGGCGACCACCGGCCATTGGGAGTTCACGCTGGGCGCTGACCGCGTCGCCGAGCTGTTCGGCGACGTCGGATCGGCCGGGCTCGTCGGGCCTGGCGTTCCTTGCCGGCAACGTGCGCGACACCGACTTCGACGAGCCGGTGTTCCATCCGCTCGCGCATGTTCGAGAGGGGCGGCGTCGCCGTCGCCGTGATCGGCCAGGCATTCCCTACACGCCGATCGCCAACCCGCGCTGGATGATGCCCGACTGGTCGTTCGGCATCCGCGAGGCGGAGCGTGCGCCGGTCGGTGGCCGAGGCGCGCGCCGGCAGGGCGCGCAGGTGGTGGTGCTGCTGTCCCACAACGGCTTCGACGTCGACCGCAAGCTCGCCGCCCGCGTCGAGGGCATCGACGTCATCCTCACCGCCCACACGCACGATGCGCTGCCCGCAGCCCGTGCAGCGTCGGCAACACGCTGCTGGTCGCCTCGGGCTCGCACGGCAAGTTCCTGTCGCGCCTCGATCGTGGAGGTCGACGGCGGGCGCGTGAAGGACTTCGCCTACGCGCTGATCCCGGTGCTGGCCGACGCGATCGCGCCCGATCCCGGCATGGCGCGCGCTGATCGCCGGCATCCGCGCGCCGCACGAGGCGATGCTGGCGACCGAGCTCGGCCCGCACCGAGGCGCTGCTCTACCGCCGCGGCACGTTCGGCGGCACGCTCGACGACGTGATCTGCGACGCGCTGCTGGCCGAGCGCGACGCCGAGATCGCGCTGTCGCCCGGGCTTCCGCTGGGGCGGCACGCTGATCGCCGGCCAGGCCGTCACCTGGGAGGACATCTACAACGCCACCGCCATCACCTATCCGGCGGCCTATCGCATCGACGCATGACAGGGCGAGACGATCAAGGCGATCCTGGAGGACGTCGCCGACAACTCTGTTCAACCCCGATCCCTACTACCAGCAGGGCGGCGACATGGTGCGCGTCGGCGGCATGGGCTACACCATCGACGTCGACGCCGCGATGGGCAACCGCATCAGCCAACATGCACCTCCTGGGCTCCGGCGCGCCGATCGTGGCCGAGAAGGACTACGTCGTGGCCGGCTGGGGCTCGGTCAACGCAGGACACCGAGGGCCCGCCCATCTGGGACGTGGTCGCCGCGCCACCTCAAGAGGCCGCCAGGTGCTCTCGCCGCAGCCGCGCAAGTCCGGTCAAGATCGTGCGCGCCGGCGGCTGACTGCGGCTTGCTGCGGCAGCTGTCCCGCCGGGCTACGTCGCGTGGCGAGACAGGCGATGCTGACACAGAGTCTACATCCATCTCGGCGTGGCGCTGGCGGGCCTGGTGAGCTTCCTGTCGCCCTGCGTGCTGCCGCTGGTGCCGCCGTATCTGGGCTACCTCGGCGGCACCACCATCGAGCAGATGACCGACAAGGGCGCGCATCGACGCCACGCTGTGGCGGCGCGTCGTGCTGGCCTCGCGTGCTGCTTCGTGCTGGGCTTCACCACGGTGTTCGTCGCGCTTGGGCGCCGGCGCCTCGGTGCTCGGCCAGTGGGTGCAGGTGCACAAGAGCGAGCTGTCGATCGTCGCCGGGCTCGTCATCATCGGCTTCGGCCTGCACTTCCTCGGGCTGCTGCGCGTGCCGCTGCTCTACCGCGAGGCGCGCTTTCACGCCCGCGTCGAGGGCGCGAGCCTGGCCGGCGCCTACGTCATGGGGCTCGCCTTCGCCTTCGGCTGGACGCCCTGCATCGGCCCGGTGCTGGCGACCGTGCTGACGCTGGCGGCCAACGAGGCGAGCCTCGGCGCCGGCGTGCGCCTGCTGTTCGTCTACTCGCTGGGGCTCGGCATTCCGTTCATCCTGGCCGCCGTGGCGATCGGGCCGTTCATCGCCTTCCTGCAGCGCTTCCGCCGCCATCTGGGCCGCGTCGAGATGGTGATGGGCGCTGCTGCTGGTGCTGACGGGCGTGCTCATGCTGACGGGCTCGCTCAACTGGTTCGGCGCAGTGGCTGATCGAGAACGTGCCCGTGCTCGGCGCGCATCGAGGAGGCTGTTCACGCCCAAGCAGCTGCAGACCGAGATCCTGAAGGAAGGCGCGCAAATGACGGACGCCGCACCGCCAGACCGCGATCGCGCTCACCATTGCCGGCTCCGACAGCTCCGGCGGGGCCGGCATCCAGGCCGACCTCAAGACGTTCTCGGCCTTCGGCGTCTACGGCGCCTCGGTCATCACGGCGCTCACCGCGCAGAACACGCGCGGCGTCGCGGGCGTCGAGCCGGTGGCCGCCGCCATTCGTGGCGGCGCAGATCGAGGCCGTGCTCGTCCGACCTCGAGGTCGGCGCCATCAAGACGGGCATGCTGGCCAACGCCGGCATCGTCGAGGCCGTGGCGCGACGCCTGCGCGACGGTCCGCGCCGGCCGCTGGTCGTCGATCCGGTGATGGTGGCGACCAGCGGCGACGTCCTGCTGGAGCCGGACGCCGTCGATGCGCTGAAGCGCGAGCTGTTCCCGCTGGCCACCCTGATCACGCCCAACCTGCCCGAGGCCGCCCGCCTGCTCGGTGCGCGAGGAGGCCGCGAGCGAGGCCGAGATGGTCGCGCAGGCCCAGGCGCTGCTCGCGCTCGGCTGCCGGGCGGTGCTCCTCAAGGGCGGGCACGGCAGCGGCGAGGACGGCGGTCGACATCCTGTGCGATGGCGCCGGCATCGAGCGCTTCGTGCGCCCGCGCGTCGACACGCGCCACACGCACGGCACCGGCTGCACGCTTTCGGCCGCCATCGCGGCCCTGCTGGCGCAGGGCGTGGCGCTGCGGGAGGCCGTCGGCCGCGCCAAGGCGTTCGTGTGGCAGGCGCCTGCAGGCAGGGGCGCGCGCTCGGCGTCGGGCACGGCAACGGGCCGGTCGACCACCTGTTCGCCATCCGCCGCTCTCCGCCGCCGGCTTGACCAAAAACGGTGCAATTGTCGCGGAAACCGCGTCGTTTGACCCCATTTCTCCTTATTCGGCCTGCATGGTGGGATTGACGCTGCCGCGCATTCTCGGCACACTGCGCGCGGCCAACGGGGAACCTGGGATGAGATCGGTCTGCCCAAGGCTCAGGCGTCCGCCCCGCCGCTGGCCGCCACGTGCCATGCACGCCGGCTGCGGCAACAGCGCCAGCGGCAGCGGCGGGTCACCACCGGCCAGTACTGCCGGGCTGCCGGCCGACGCCCCCGGGCGCGCTGGGCAACGCGGACCCGCATGCGCGCGCCCAGGTGGGCGGTGGCCTGGTCTGCATCGGCGCGGGCCAAGCGCTGCGGCTTCTACTTCGACCCGGCCAAGCTCAGAAGATCAACTGGCCCCGAGCTACGAGCGCACCCAAGGCGCCAGCGGCGAGCAGCTCGCCAACATCGAAAAGAGCCTACGACGCCAGCTACAAGAGACCAACCTCGGCCGCCTCGCCGGCGCCGTCGCACTACCGCACCGACCGCAAGGAAGCCTACGACATCAAGGCCGACCTGCAGCGCCACCTGGCCGGCGATCACATCGCCCAACCTGCCCGCGGCCAAGGCCGCCGTCAGTGCGGCTTCTTCGGCTGCCCCACGGAGGCTGTCTCCGACAAGCCATTCAGCAGCACCGATTTCTGGAAAGACAAAAGGAACCAGAATCCCAAGCCCGGGCGCTGACAGAAGCGCGCATTTGGCAATCGACTGCCTTGCCCTCCTGGCGGACCTCAGCTCGCGTTAACCTTACGCGCCCTGGCACGCTCCTTGCGAGTCCGTTGGTGAAACCGCGGGTCTCCCGTCTTGGGGGCATTCGATTATGGCTATACCTGGCGTGCGTCGAACTCACCGGGCCTGCTCCCCTTCTCGAGTGCATCGCCCCGGCGACCACGGGCACTCCCAATCCACCGCGCCACCGCGATCACCTTCGCCCTCATCAGCGAACGCTCGGCGTTCGATGCCCTCGAGCAGAATGGACCGATCTCTTCCGCCGCGCCGGACAGGACACAGCTGTTCCAGACCTTCAACTGGAACTGGCATTGGGCCAATCACTACGTGGCGGCTGCACCCGGCGAGGGTAGGCGGCGGTCGCTCGCCATCATCACCGCACGCCGCAACAGCCGTCTCGTGATGCTTTGGCCGCTGGTGGTCGAGCGCGCGTGGCCGGCCTCCAGGTGCTGCACTGGATGGGCGAGCCCGTCAGCCAGTACGGCGATGTCTGGCGAAGTGGCCCCATTTGCCCAGATCATGCGGCAGGCCTGGCATTCATCGCCGGCGCGCGCCGTGCCATCCTCCTGCGCAGGTGCGCGCCGATGCCCTCGTCGCGCCGCTTCTGCGCGAGCTCGTACCTGCGGCGCCTGGCCGCCGCCGAACGCCCTTCCTCGATCTTGCCAGCACGCCCGATTTTGCCGGCTACGAGCAGCGCTACGGCGCCAAGGCTCACGCAGAACCGCCGCCGCCTGCTGCGCCGCCTGGAGGAGCGCGGCGCCGTCGTCGTCGAGCGGCACACGGGCGGCGCCGCAAGCCCGCGCGCCGCGGCACTCGAAAGCCATCGCTCTCAAGCGCGCCTGGCTCGAGACCACCAGCCGCCTGTCGCCCGGCGCTGGCGGACCGCGCTTTTTGCCTTCTCGCCGACGCTGCCGAAGGCCGGTGCCGCCGGTGCGGGGTGAGCGTGCTCAGGTCCAAGGGCGAGACCCGCCGGCATCGCCATCGACGTCACGTGCGGGGGCCGGCGCGCCGCTCATGTCATCGTGCACGACGCGCGCTTGAACGCTCATCGAGTCCCGGGCGCGCTGCTGCTGCAGGAGTGGATCAGGGCGCCAGAGCGCAAAGCGACGGTATCGCTTCACCTTCGACCTGCTGGCGCCGGCCTACGCCTACGCAAACTGGACTGGGCCGACGCAACGGTTGCCGTCGAGAGTTTTCGCGCTCGGCCTGACGCTGGCGGGCCGCACCTACGTTCACGTTTATCTCTGGGCGCTCTTGCGGCAGAGGTTGAAAGGCGGTGGCGGAGGCCGTGTCGAAGCGGGCTAGCCTGGTTGCGGCGCTCCAAAATTCCCGCCGCGTAGCGCGCTTCACGGTCAACCGGTTCGCCGACTTTCGCCTCCCCCTGGAGGGGGAGCGGTGCGTCCGCGCGCGCAGACCGGCCATCGCCGACTGTGCCAACGCACGCCAACTGCCGGGCCAAGTCGCTGGACGCACCGGGTGGGGGTGACAGTCCGCGCACGCGAGAGACACCCCACCTAGACGCGCCGAACGAGTTAGCGCCTCAGCGTATCGTTCGTGGCTTCGGTGGCGCAAGAAGGCGGCGCTAACTCGTGGCGCGTCTTCCTCCCCTCAGGGGAGGCGCCGCGTGCCGATTAACCGTAATCGGACTTATCCTCGGGGTCCTGGAGGTGTCATACTGCTTGCACTCCGGTCCGCAAGGAAGTCGATCGTGGACGTCGCGGTCGGCACAAGCCGGGGTCGTGCAAGGGCGCGCCTACGGGATGAAATCCGTGGGGCCTGGGACGATGGTGATCGGATCGGTCAAGCGGTTTCCGGCACGACAGCGGGGCGTAAGAGCCGCGGCAGCAGCTCTAGGCGCCTAAAAATACGGTCCGGCGGCTTAACGCCCCGCTCCTTTATCTTCGCAAACCCTCGAGGCGAGAGCCTGCGAGGCTGAAGGTGTTTGGTCAGTCGTCAGTCGTCAGTGGTCAGTGGTAAGTTGTAGATGGGAGTTGGCGTTCGACGCGACCCACCACTGACGACTGACCACTGACCACTGACCACTCACCCCCTTCAGACCACCCCCAGCTTCTTCTGCAGGCGAGGAGGACGACGTGGTGTACTGGAACAGCAGCTTCTTGCCGGGATAGACGATGTGGTAGGCCGCTTGCGCCATCAGCGCCGCCTCGTGGAAGCCCGACAGGATCAGCTTCAGCTTGCCCGGATAGGTGTTGATGTCGCCGATGGCGAAGATGCCGGGCTCGCTGGTCTCGAACTTCTCGGTGTCGACGGCGATCGTGGTTCTCGTTCGAGGTTGAGGCCCCAGTCGGCGACCGGCCCGAGCTTCATGGTGAGCCCGAAGAAGGGCAGCAGGCGGTTGCAGTCGAGCCGCTCCTCGCCGTCCTTGGTGCGGATGGTGGCCGCCGACGAAGCGCGCCGTCGTCGCCGTGCAGCGTCGTCACCTGGCCGATGCGCAGCGTCCATCTTCTTGTCGGCGCACCAGGCGCGCATCTTCTCCACGGAATGGGGGCGCCGCGGAACTCGTCGCGCCGATGCAGCAGCGTCAGCCGATTGGCGACGGGCTGAAGGCTGAGCGTCCAGTCGAGCGCCGAGTCGCCGCCGCCGACGATCAGCACGTCCCTGCCGCGGAAGTCGTCCATGCGCCGCACCGAGTAGAAGACGGACTTGCCCTCGTAGGCCTCGATGCCCGCGAGCGGCGGCCGCTTCGGCGTGAAGCGAGCCGCCGCCGCGCGCGCCGCGATCACGACCTTGGTCGAGGAACTGGTGCCGGCGTCGGTGACGAGCCGGAAGCGGCCCGTCGCCCAGCGCGCTGCGAGGGCATCGACGCGCTGGCCCAGATGGAACGCGGCGCCGAACGGCAGTCTGCGTCATCAGCCGGTCGGTCAGCTCCTGGCCCGGTCACGATCGGCAGGCCGGGGATGTCGTAAGATCGGCTTCTCGGATAGAGCTCGGCGCATTGCCCGCCGGGCTTGTCGAGGATGTCGATGACATGCGCCTTGATGTCGAGGAGGCCGAGCTCGAACACGGCGAACAGGCCGACCGGGCCTGCGCCGATGATCACGGCATCGGTCTCGATGGGCGCCGCGCTGGGCCCGTTCATGGGGCTTGCGCCCGTTGCACCTTCAGCTGGCATGGTCAGGTGTGCCTTTCTGCGCGGAAGGGGGTCAGACCCCTTGCCATCGACCTCGGAGCTGGATTGCAACAGCTCGCGCAAGGGTCTGGCCCTCAGCTCACTGCCTCTTGCCGGTCGCCGGCCTGACATGTAGTGACGCACGGAGCAATCCGTATAGCCGGCATCGGCAAACATCTGCTGCGCATTCTTGGCGGCATCGCGGCGAGTTGGCCGCGGCCGAGGCGGCACAGCCCAGCCCGCGGCTGCTCGCAGCACATGACGGCAAACACCTCCTTCAGGTCATCGGTGACGGCGGGACCGTTGGCGCATGTCTTCGGACAGGCGCTTGCAGGCGTCGATGGCGCGTTGGCGCGCCTCGTCCTCCGTCGTGCCCCCAGACCACCGGCGAAGAGACTTCGCTGTTGGGATCGATGCGCGGCCCATCGCTGCTGTCTGCGCGTCCGCACGGCCGCACGCGGCCAGCGCCGCCGCTGCCAAACGCCGACATCACCGCGCAGAATCACGCATTTCACGCGACCGAATGATACATGGACGTCGTCCACGGTCTTTACAGTTGATGCCGCCACGTCATGCCGCGCAGGCGGCTATCCATGCCGGCGGCGATCAACTAGGATCTTGCGTGGACCGCTGCGCGGTCGACCGCGACCGTCAGATCGCTCAGAACTGCTTCTCGGGCACTCGCACGATCGAGGCCGTCGAGGGCGTCGGTGACCTTGATCTGGCAGCTGAGGCGGCTCGAGAGGGCGCACGTCGAAGGCGAAGTCGAGCATGTCCTCCTCCATCTCCGAGGGGCCGCCGGTCTTCTCGCGCCAGGCCTCGTCGACGTAGACGTGGCAGGTGGCGCAGGCGCAGGCCCGCCGCACTCGGCCTCGATGCCCGCGACGAGGTTCTTCTTGGCCGTCTCCATGACGGTCATGCCGGTGTCGGCATCGACGACCTGCTCGGCTGCCGTCCGGCTGGATGAACGTGATCTTGGCCATGGGACGGGCAGGTTTCCTGCGCGCTGCGCTGTGGGGCATCGCGACCGGGCACGTGGCGGCCGCGGGCCCGCGTATCGACACGGCCGCGTTGCGGCCGCGCGGAGTGTTAGCGGGCCGGTCGGCGCAAATTCAAGCCCGCACGGGAGCGCTTGCAGGTCGGCGGGTTGCCAGCAGCCGGGCGATGATACCGGCACACCTCCTCGGTCGCCGTGGCCACGGCAGCCGACCGCCTCGTCGCGGTGGCCCTCGCGAGGGCCGCGTCGGCCTCGATGTCGACCTGCTCGGCCATCTCGGCAAAGCGCGCGAGCCGCCAGGCGCCGATGGCGGAGGCAGAGCCCTTGATGGTGTGGGCCGCCTGCTTCCAGGCCTTGATCGCAGTCGCATCGCGCAGCGCGCTGGAGATAAAGCGGCACCTGGTCCGCGAACAACTGCAGCACCTCGTGCTCGAGCGCCGCATTGCCCATGGTGAAGCGCGCGAGATAGGCGCGATCGACGGCATCTCCCTGCCAGCTTGTCGGCCAGAGCCGGCAGACGCGTGCGCGCGCTCATGAGTGCGCATTATCTTCGTGCCAAGCGCTGATCTCCCCATCCGTGCCAGTCGCGATTCGCAGCGCGTCGCCCTGCAAGCAAGGCCGCGAAAGTACTGAACTGGCCGCTGAACAGTATTGATCATGCTTTCCAGTGCATAACCTTGTGTTAATCCGGCGGACCGATCCAGTCGCTGATGGTAAATCCTTGCTCTTGATCTGTCGCGGCCCTGATGGCTCGCCACAAATCTTGGTTTTGCCCCATTGCCTGCTTAGCTAGGGCGGCGACGGGAGGGCGCGCGGGGGACTGCTATGCTGCGCCAACCACTTACGGATCGCCTGATCACCAGCTTTCCGCGCTGGCCGGCCTGTGCCCCAACCGGGAAATGCGGATATGTGTCGGGGCTAAGGGGTTCGGCGCCAGCGCGGCGCCGAAATTGGAACGGGGAATGGCTCACGACGGCAAGACGCAGCGCGAGGCCGCCGAGCGCGCCCGCTGGGCGCCGGCGCCCGACGAGCGCGACGGAGCCTGCGATGCTGCCGCTGAGGGCCTCGCCGATGCCGGCGGACGGCTCCGTCGGCGCCATGTCCCACGGGTAATCTCGGCGCACTCAAGCCCGGCAGACCGGCGAGCAACGGCGACCGAACGCGGCAGCCGCAGGCGGCCGGCGTCCCGCCAAGCGGCGCGGCCGGCCGGTCCGGCGCGTCCGCAGGTCGCCGCCAACGACGATGCCCCGTCCATCGGCGGCCTGATCTTCTCGCTGCAGCAGCAGCCGTCCAACCGCCCGTTCGCGGCTGGCGGCGGGCGGCAGTCGGGTAGCTGGCTCGTCGTCGGCGCCATGTTGGCCTGGGCCATGCTGTCGTCCGCCGGGCCGGGCGTCCTCACAGCCCGATGATGGTGGTGGTCGCGGCGACCATCAGTCTTGCCGATCGCCCTGTTCTGGTTCCTGGCGCTGCTCGCGTGGCGCGCCCAGGAGCTGAAGCTGATGTCCTCGGCCATGACCGAGGTGGCGGTGCGCCTGGCCGGAGCCCGACCGCGCCGCCGAGCAGTCCGCGGCCTCGCTGGGCCAGGCGGTGCGCCGGCAGGTCTCGTTCATGAACGAGGCGATCTCGCGCGCGCTGGGCGCGCGCCGGCGAGCTCGAGGCGCTGGTCCACAACGAGGTGGCGGCGCTGGAGAAGTCCTACAGCGAGAACGAGCACAAGATCAAAGGCCTGATCCAGGAGCTGGCCGGCGAGCGCCATGCCCTGGTGAGCACGACCGACAAGGTGTCCGAGACGCTTGAAGGCGATGGGCGGCGAGGTGCCCAACGCTGATCGAGAAGCTGTCGCAGCAGCAGATCAAGCTGGCCAAGATCATCGAGGGCGCCGGCCAGAACCTGATCGCGCTCGAGAACCAGCTCGCCACGGCCAGCGGCAGCCTCGAGACCACGCTCGCCAATCGCACGCAGCAGCTGCAGGCCGTGCTCGACGACTACACGGTGGCGCTCGATCGCCACGCTGGCGAGCCGCGCCGAGGCGCTCGACGTGCAGCTGGTGGAGCGCACGCGCGCGCTCGATGCCGCCTTCTCGGAGCGCCTGGCGCTGGTCGACGAATTCCATGCAGCGCTCGGCCGCGGCCATCGACGCCGCGTTCAGCGAGAAGGCGTGGGCGCTCACCTGCCGCCATGGAGCACCACGTGCGGTCCTGTCCGACACGTCGGTGCGCCAGGCCGGCACATCGACGACTCGCTGCCTGCGCTCGACGCTGGCCATCGACACGGTGGTAAGCGAGAAGGCGCGCGCGCTCACGCACGCCGTGGAAAGCCACGTGCGGCGCTGTCCGACACGCTGGGGCGGCAGGCCAACAATCTCGACGATCGATGATGCACGGGCATCGATGCCGTGCGCCGCACCTCCGACAGCATCACGCGCCAGTCGCTGCAAGGCCATCGAAGGCCTGTCCGAGCCAGGCCGACCTGCTGAAGAACGTGTCGGAGAACCTGCTGCAGCAGGTGTCGGGCGTGACCAACCAGCTTCGACAATCAGGGCCAGTCCATCGTCGCACGCCGCCAGCGCGCTCGGAGTCGGCCAACATCGCGCATCGACTCCACGCTGCAGAAGCGTCACGGCGAGCTCAACGACACGCTGCAGCGCCTGTCCGGCAAGGCCGACCAGCTCGACCAGGTCATGCGCGGCTACTCGGCAGACGGTGGAGGGCTCGCTCGCCGACGCGGAAGCCCGCGCCCGCCACCTGCATCCAGCAGCTGGCGCAGGGCACGCCGCCCACGCCCAGGCCGCCGGCGCCGAGGTCGAGCGCCTGCGCACGCAGACCGATGCGCACTCCCAGGCGGTGGTGTCCGGCCTTCGAGCGCTTGCGACGCAGGCAGACCGACGCCCAGCCATGCGCGCCATCGAGGACATGCGCGCCGAAGGTGTCCGGCGTCTCGCAGGAGGTCGTCCAGCACCTGGGCTCCATGCCAACCGCTTCAACGAGACCTCCGACGACCTGCGCTCGCAGGCCTGCGCGCGCGGCGCGAGCCGCTCCAGCGGACGTCGAGGACCGCAGCAGCGCTCGCAGCCGCCTGCAGGCCGAGCAGGAGCGCGTGCGCGCCGAGGCCGAGCGGCTGCCCATCGTCGCGCGCGAGAGCGCCGAGGCCATGCGCCGGCGCTGAACGAGCAGCTGCGGGCGCTCGAGCAGCTTTCGAGCCTGTCCGCGCGCGAGCGCCGCGATGTCACGCCCGCCGAGCGCCCCTGCCGGCCACGCAGCCGCCGTCGCTCAGCGCCGCCGCCTATGCCGCCCAGCCCGGCGCGCCGCCGCCGCCGCCGCCGATGCAGGCCGACGGCGCGCGGCGAGCGCTGGTCGCTCGGCGACCTGCTGGCGCGCGCCTCGCGCGACGACGACGGCGTCGCCACGCGCGCCCGTGCTCGACCTGCAGGGCATCGCCAGGGCGCTCGATCCCACCACGGCCTCGGCCATCTGGTCGCGCTTCCGCGCCGGCCAGCGCGGCATCATGGTGCGCTCGATCTACACCAGCCGAGGGCCGCGCGATGCTTCGATGAGGTGAGCGAGCGCTACGAGCCGATGTCGACTTCCGCCGCACCGTCGACCGCTTCCTCGCCGACTTCGAGCGGCTGGTGCGCGACATCGAGCAGCAAAGACCCGCCGCGCGCGTGCACGACCACCTGATCTCCGACAGCCGGCCGCGTCTACCTGTTCCTGGCCCACGCCAGCAGCGGCTGCGCTGATCGCCGACTGACCCGGCTCCCGCTGGTGCGGAGCGATCGGGCTGAAGCAGCTAGTGCCTGACGCGCCCTCGAATGATCGAGGCGTTACACGAGACGTGGCCGATCGCGGGCGCGTTCGTGATCGCGCGCGGTGCCAAGCGCGAAGCTGATCGGTCGGTGGTGGCGCGCGTGACGGCGACGGCAGCACCATGCCGGGCGCGGGCGAATGCGTGCCCTATGCCGCGCTACGGCGAGACGGTGGAGAGCGTGCTGCGCGGCCATTCTGCGCTACGCGTGCGCTGTGCCCGATCGCGACCCGCCTTGCTGCTGGAGATGCCGGCCGGCGCAGCCTCGCAACGCGCTCGACTGCGCGCTGTGGGACTACGAGGCTCAAGCGCGCAGGCATCGAGCGCGGGCCGTGCTGGCGGGACTCGGCGTCCGCTCGCGCCTGCTGTGACTACCGGCCTACACCATCAGCCTCGGCGATCCCGGCGCCATGGCGGCCAAGGCCGCTGCGGCCGCGCGGACGCCATGCCGCTTCTGAAGATCAAGCTCGGCGGTGCAGGCGATGCCGAGCGCATGCGCCAGGTGCGCCGCGGCCTGTCCGCACTGCGCGCCTGATCGCCGACGCCAACGAGGCCTGGACGCCGCAGCTGCTGCCCGAGCTGATGGCGGTCGCGGCCGAGACCGGCGTCGAGCTGATCGAGCAGCCGCTGCCGGCCGGCGCGCGATGCGGCGCTGGCGCAGCGTCCGCGCCCGGTGCCGGTGTGCGCCGACGAAGTCGCTGCACGACCGCGCCGACCTCGGCGCGCTCGCCGGCGCGCTACGATGCCGTCAACATCAAGCTCGACAAGGCCGGCGGGCTCGACCGAGGCGCTGGCGCTGGCCAGCGCAGCGCGCGCGCGCGCGGCTTCAAGATCATGGTCGGCTGCATGGTGGCGACCTCGCTGGCGATGGCGCCGGCGCATGCTGCTGTCGCCCAGGGCGCCGACTGGGTCGACCTCGACGGGCCCGCTGCTGCTCGCCCGCGACCGCGCAGCCGGCGCCTGCGCTACGACGGGCGCGCTGGTTGCACCCGCCCGAGCCTCAGCTCTGGGGCTGAGCAGCCGTCGCGCGCCACGTAGCCGCAGCAGCGCGACGCTCGCGGCCAGTCCGACCGCGGCGATCACCGCCATCGCCCAATAGGCGCGCCCGCCGTAAGCGGCATAGAGCGGGCCGGCGAGCAGCATGGCGGCGCCCATGCCGACGCCGCCGACGACCGAGGCGTAGAGCGCCTGCGCCGTGCCGGCCTGGCCCTCCGGCACCGACCGCGCCATGACGTGGATGGCGCCGAGGTGCGCGGCGCCGAAGGTCAGCGCGTGCAGGATCTGCAGCGGCACCAGCAGCGCCAGCGGCGGATCGAAGCCCATGGCCGGCCAGCGCAGCACCGCTGCCGCGGCGCCCGAGCACGATCAGCTGCGGCGGCCCCGATGCGCCGCACCACCGCGCCGGAGAAGGCGAACAGCGCGATCTCGGCGACGACCGAGATCGCCCACAAGCGCGCCCGCACCAGTCCGCGCGACAGGCCCAGCGCCGCGCCAGTGCAGCGTGCCGAAGGTGTAGAACACGGCGTGCGCGGCCTGCACGGCGCCGGCCGCCACCAGGAAGATCAGGAACAGGCGCGAGCGCAGCAGGCCGAGCGGCGTCGGCGAGCTCGAGCCGCGGCGGCGTGGTCGCGGCCTTCAGCCGGCCGAGCCCGATCGGCCGCGGCAGGCCGTGCGCGGCGGCAGCGGTCAGCGCCGCGCCCGCCGACGACCAGCCAGATGGCGGACGCCGGGCCCAGCCGCTCGACCACCCAGCCGCCGCAGAAGCTGGCGGCGATGAAGCTGAGCGAGCCCCACAGCCGCATGCGGCCGTAGTCGAGGCCGGCGGCCTCGACGCCCGCTCATCGCCACCGTCTCGGTCAGCGGCATGATGGTGGTCAGGCCAGCGCGAACGACCAGCGTGCAGCACGAGGATCGGCCAGAAGCTCGCGCGACTGCGCCAGCGCGACGAGCGCAGCGAGCCCGGCCCAGGCAAGGCCGATCAGAAAGCGGCGGTGATCGCCGGCCCGATCGGCGGCAAAGGCGATGACCGGCGTCACCGCAACGCGCACGAGCAGCGGCGCGGCCGTGATGATGGCGATCTCGCGCGGCGCCAGGCCCGCCCAGTCGAGCCACACCGGCAGATAGGGCAGGTTGGTGCCGGCGACGACGAAGATGGCCGCGAACAGCACGGACACGCGGGCGGCAAAGCGACGCCGCTCGCGCCCGGCTCGCGCGTCATGCGCTCATGCAGCTCGGCGCTGCTCCTGGATGATCTCGGCGAACAGCGACGGGTCGATGTTGCCGCCCGACAGCACGGCGGCGACGGTCTTGCCCTCGAAGGGGAGCTTGCCCGGCGAGAATGGCCGCCAGCGAGACGGCGCCGCCCGGCTCGAGCACCAGCTTCAGCTCCTCGGAAGGCGTAGCGCACCGCGGCCTTGGCCTCCTCGTCGCGTCACCGACGAGGCCGCCGGCCAGATTGCGCTTGGCCATCTCGAAGGTGAGCTCGCCCGGCGTCACCGCCAGCAGCGCATCGCAGATCGAGCCGGACAGCGCGGCGTTGCGCTCGCGCGCGCCGCGCTCGAGCGAGCGGGCGAGATCGTCGAAGCCCGCCGGCTCCACCGCTGTAGATCAGCGTCGCCGGGCTCTTCTCCTTCACCGCGATCGAGACGCCGCTGATCAGGCCGCCGCCCGAGGCGCCGACCAGCACGATGTCGGGCACGGCGCCCATGCCTGCCGCCTGCTCCATCATCTCGAGGCCCGCCGTGCCCTGGCCGGCGATCACGTCGAGATCGTCGAAGGGATGGACGTAGGCGGCATGCCGCGCTCGCGCACAGCTCGCGCGCGATGGCGTCGCGATCCTCCTTGACGCGATCGTAGGCCACCACCTCGGCGCCGAACGCCCTGGTGCGCTCGATCTTCATGCGCGGCGCGTCGGCCGGCATGACGATCGCCGACCTGAAGCCGCATCAGCGTGGCCGCCGCCGCCACGCCCTGCGCGTGGTTGCCCGACGAGCAGGCGACGACGCCGCCGGGATAGGCCGCCCTGTCCACCTGCGCGATCTTGTTGTAGGCGCCGCGGAACTTGAAGGCGCCGACGCGCTGCAGGTTCTCGGCCTTGAGCAGCACGCGCGCGCCCACCACGCGCGTTGAGCGCGGGATGCTCGATCAGCGGGGTGCGGCACGCCAGAGTTCCGAGCCGGCGCCGCGCCGCCAGGATGTCGCCGAACGTCGGCTGCCGTACGGCCATGCGAAACCTCCGGAGTAACCGCGTATTCCCGTTCACAGCGCCACTCCGGGCCGCCTGGTCAGCAGGAAGGGCGGGGGCTAGTAATGTCCGAGCTTGTGCAAAGCGATAGGGGCCGCGGGGCGGATCGCATGTCGCAGCGGGTGCAGCTCGAGACGGTAGCCGATCGCATCCTTCGCCTGCCGTCGGACCGCACCACGAGGGTCGGCGTCGACGGGGTCGATGGCGCGGGCAAGACCATGTTTGCCGATGAGCTTGCGCAAATTCTCCGGGCTGCGGAGCGGCCCGTCAGCTCAGCTTCCAGTGGACGGTTCCACCCATCCCAAGTCCGAGCGATACCGGCAGGGGCGGAACTCGCCGGAGGGCTATTTCGAAGACTCCAACTACGCGCTGCGCTCGAGACGGTTCTCCTCGACCCCTGAGCCCCGGCGGGTCGGGGCGCTATCGCGCGGCGGTCTTCGACCATGTCACGGACATGCCGGCTCCCTGCCCCCGAGGCGTGTGGCCGCGCCCGCCTCCATTCTGGTCTTCGACGGCATCTTCCTTCACCGCCCCGAGTTGCGTAAGTATTGGGATCGTCTCGGTGTTTCTCGACGTTGCCTTCGCCGTCTCGGTTGCGAGATGCGCGCAGCGCGACGGCACGTCGCCCGATGTCGCCGCGGCCGCAAGCCGCCGCTATGTCGAGGGACAGAAGCTCTATCTGCTAACATGCAACCCGCGTGCGCACGCATCCCTGACGATCGACTACAACGATCTGTCGGCGCCCTTCATCGTTCACACCTCGCGCTGAGAGCACCTGCCATGCTGTTCATGGTCATCGAGACGTTCAAGGACCCCAAGCCGATCGGCGAGCGGCTTCAAGCGCAAGGGCCGCATGCTGCCCGACGGCGTCGTCTATCACGCGAGCTGGGTGGAGCCCGGCGGCGGCGCGCTGCTTCCAGATCATGGAAGCGCAAGACGCGGCGTTGCTGCAGGTCTGGGCCAGCCGCTGGCAGGACCTCGCCGACTTCGAGATCGTGCCCGTGCTGACCTCGCAGGAGTTCTGGGCCGAGCGCGACAAGAGCGCCTGAGCAACGAAAAACCGGTCCGGCGAAGCCGGACCGGTCTTCGCTGGAGCTGAGCCCGACGTCCCTGGATTACGCGCGGCTCTGCTCTCCCCATTGAGCCGATGCTGTCGTTGTGAGACTAGGCTGGGGCCATTGATCGGCGCCCCTGCCTCGCAACGACGGTCGTTCCACGGCCCGTCCCCCAAACCGCGAGGATCGTCCCAAATTTCTCCTGGGGGATCAACGGGGTCGCGGCGAATCGTGGAGACGTCCGTGGCGTGGCAGCCACAGCCAGCATTTGGCCAGGCTCATGGAGATGCGGCGCACGTCGAGGCCCTGGGGTGGATGGTGATCGACTGCTTGCAGGTGGAGAGGCCGATGGTCATCGCCGCCGTGAAATTCGCGCCCTTGATCGACAGGACGAGGCTGCTGCCCGTGTAGTCGGCCGGAGATCTGGCCGGTGGCCGAGTAGGTCTTCTCCTCCCAGTTGCCGTCGACCTGCGCGCCCCTGACGCTGAACTCGGCCGTGCCGTTGATGCTGTAGTCGGCGCTGGCGCAGCGCAGGGTCTGCCTGATCTGGGTGCCGCCCTGGCCAACCTTGTATCTGACGGCGCATTTGACCCGCTCGGCGCCCTCGCTGAACACGACGGTGCCGCCGCCGGACCAGTAGCCATCGAGGTCCTCGATTGACCCGCCGCGCCGCGGTCGCCGCCAGCGCCGCGGCAAGGCCGGCCGCTGCTGCAAGCTTTCTGCATTGGCATCCCCCGAACCTCACCCGGCACGCCAGTGCAGAAATACTTGGCAGGGTTCGGCAAAGATATTCTGGCCGCCAATGCAGCGAAAGCAATCACGTTCAGTGAGGCGGAGGTTGCGGAACTAGAGCTAAGCGGCAGAACGAACGACCGCCCATCGCATCAATCCGCGCTTGGCGCTCATGGCAGGCATCATGAGGGCTTGCGGATGAACTGAGCGCCGCCTTGCGGGAAGGTGTTCTTTGGTATCCCTCCATAAACCGCCTCGCGATTTCGACTACTTCGATCCCGTTTCAGGGCGGATCTTTCAAAGTTCCACGCCAGCGAGCGTTCAAACTTTTCGCTGCCGATTTCTGACTTTAGCCGCTCGGCAAAATGGCTCTGCCTCCTCGGAGAGGGAGCTTGTCGCACAAGTGCGCGTTTCTGCGGTAACTCCAGCATCTCCGGAGTGTAACAGCGAGTCGCGGCCAAGCAATTTTATGAGCAAACCCGAGGTCATTGGCGACGTTCATGCCGTGTGACCTGCTCGCAGTGATCTTCTCTAGGGCCCGAAGATGCGGAATTATGTTTGGAGTAGACGGCCGTTCAAGTTCCGGGAGAGTGGCGAGAAGAGAGCGCAGCCTGGGCACCGCAGTCGACAAGCGTTGACACCTCGAGGCGAGCGATAATCTCCGAGGAAGCGGGCCACGGCATTCAGCTCAGAAACAACATCGGCGGCGCCGATAAGGTCCTAAGCCGTCAGCACGCATAGCTTCTAATCAGTGATGTTCGAGGTCAGCGAGCTTCACTTGCGCGCCCAGCCTCTTGCCTCTGCTCCAACTCTGCGTCCGATTTCATCACCTAACCGATCAACTTCCTCTCTCGAATTCGCGAAACTCCTTAGCATCCGATTCAGAGGCATATGCAAATCAATTGTCCCGCGGGCATCCCTGTACGGCGCTCGTTGCCTAATGAAGCATCTCTCAGGGAAGACGTGGGTCTTTAATCCGAGGAACTGTGCAAGCCTACGTTCCATAGAATTGATCTCGCCGCTCGGGTCGCGTGTCGTATTGGGGACCATCGTGCAGACACACACCGAGCGGTCGAATGTGGGACATATCGCCCGCTGGATCTCTCCGTCTGGGCCGTCTCTATGAATGGCGACTTGGTCTATGTGCCGCGCAACTGCGTCTCCGGAAAGGCCGTCCAGAATTGTGGGTATCAGCAGGTGTGTCCGAGGCGCACATCGCCTGCGCACATGTGACGTCGTCAAGCGCGGTGGGGCATCAATGACGACGAGGTCAAGGAAAATTTTCCTTCACTTCAGGGGTGGAGGTAACGCTTCCGCTAGAAGATATCGAACGTCTTGGTGGGATCTGGGCGGGTCGGCGCTGCATGCGCAACTTCAGGAGCCGCAACAACCGTCCGATAAGGTCCTCGATCAGACAGAGGGAGTAGCCACTCGATCAACGCGCGGTTCTCAGCTTGCGCAAGATCGTAATGCCAGGCGGGGACGGTCGCAATCGACAGCGGCATCCTCATGCCGGTTTTGGCTAATCAGCGGCTCGGCCACTTGTCTCAATAGCCCCCGCGCCAAGTCACCGCTGACAAGTTGATTGGCCTTGGATGGTTGAGCAAATCGCTTTGGTGTCCGCTACCGTCATCGTCGACGGCGACCCTTGGAAATCCAGGTCGACCAACAGAACACGGAGGCTCGCCTCTTTTATTGAGCCACCGCATTGCAAAATCGGGCGGCAAGGAGCTGCCAGATAGAGAGTAGTCTTGCCAACCCCGCCCCCTTCAGTGTCGCGATCATCAAACCGATGCTGGCTGCAGACCTGAAGGTCGTAATCGGGTGGTCTGACCATCGCGTCTTCAGCCAGAATCCCGGTCCTCGACCCAGCGGCCCTTGTCCTCCCACACGAGCCACGGCCTTGAGCGCGCTTTCGCGAAGCGATGAGCCTGGACCGCCCGGTAAAGCCCCTAAACACGTAGTAGAGTGCAAAAGCGCAAATTAGTGTGACTGCTTACCGGCTCGAAGTAGCTTGGAAAACAATATCCAACAGCCAATCGAAGAACATAGGAGACACCACGCAGCAACATACGTCACCGTGGTGAGCATTCCCCTGGATCGATCGGACTTGATCGAGTCCCTCACCGCATCAGCTCCTTCATGGCCTTGATCGAGGCCGTTCGAGCGTGAGCGGGTACATGCGCCCGCGACAGGCAATCGCGCATGATCTTGATCGACGGGCGTCCAGCCCCAGTGCGTCTCGGGCACCGGGTTCAGCCACACGCAGTGCTCGTAGATGTCGGTGACGCGCTTGCATCCAGAGCGCGCCCGGCTCCTCGTTCATGTGCTCGACCGAGCCGCCGGCGACCGAGATCTCGTAGGGGCTCATGGAGGCGTCGCCGACGAAGATCACCTTGTAGTCGGCCGGGTACTTGTGCAGCACCTGCCAGGTTGGCGTGCGCTCGGTCCAGCGGCGCGCGTTGTCCTTCCACACGAACTCGTAGAGGCAGTTGTGGAAGTAGAAGATACTCGAGGTGCTTGAACTCGGTGCGCGGCGGCCGAGAACAGCTCCTCGGCGCTGCTTGATGTGCCAGTCCATGGAGCCGCCGACGTCGAAGAACATCAGCACCTTGACGGCGTTGCGCCGCTCGGGCCGCATGTGGATGTCGAGATAGCCCTTGTGCGCGGTGCCCTTGATGGTGCCGTCGAGGTCGAGCTCGTCGGGCGCGCCCTCGCGCGCGAACTTGCGCAGGCGGCGCAGCGCGATCTTGATGTTGCGGGTGCCGAGCTCGACCTTGTCGTCGAGGTCCTTGTACTCGCGCTTGTCCCACACCTTGATGGCGCGGCTGTTGCGGTTGGTCTTCTGGCCGATGCGCACGCCGGCGGGGTTGTAGCCGTCGGCGCCGTAGGGCGAGGTGCCGCCGGTGCCGATCCACTTCTTGCCGCCCTGATGGCGGCCCTTCTGCTCCTCGAGGCGCTTCTTCAGCTCCTCCATGATCTTGTCCCAGCCGCCGAGCGCCTCGATCTTGGCCTTCTCCTCGTCGGACAGATAGAGCTGGGCAGACGACGCGCAGCCACTCCTCGGGGATCTGCGCCTCCAGCGCCTCGCGCATCAGCTCGAGGCCCTTGAAGACGTGGCCGAACACCTGGTCGAACTTGTCGAGGTGGCGCTCGTCCTTCACCAGCGCGGCGCGCGAGAGGTAGTAGAAGTGCTCGACGCTGCGGTCGGCGAGGTCGGCCTCGCAGCGCCTCCATCAGCGTGAGGTACTCCTTCAAGGTGACGGGCACCTTGGCGGCTTTCAGCTCATGGAAGAAGGTGGCGAACATGGGCAGTACTGCGCTCACAGGCGTCATCCCGCGGCAGGTCGAGGACCCTCGCACTCGTCAATGGCGGGCTGGCGTGGATGCTCGCCTGCGCCGCATGACGTTGGAGGTAGGTCTGGGCGTGTCGTCCATCAGCCGCCCTAGGTCTTCGACGGCCCCAAACATCGGCCGCAGCACCTCGCCGAGCACCTCGCGCACGCGGGGCGTTTGGCGGCGAGGAAGGGCAGCGGGCGGATCACCTCGATGGCGGCGATGCCGATGCGGGCGGTCAGCGCGCCGTTGAAGGCGCCTTCGCCGAGGCGGCGGGAGAGGCGGCGCAGGATGTCCTGGCCGAGGAACTGGCCGAGCAGGTCGTCGGTCATGGGCGACGCCGCCGGTGGCGACGATGTGGCGAAGCACGAGCTGCGCCAGCCGCAGCACGCCGAAGAAGCCGGGACGGCCGCCGTAGAGCGCGGCGAGCCCGCGCAGCAGGCGCAGGTTCTCGATCAGCCACATAGGTGACCGCGATCAGCACCATCGGCGATCAGCGCCGTGACGGTGGCGACGCGCTTGGCCGAGCGGGTGATGAGGCGGCGCGCCTCGCGGTCGAGCGGGGCCACCATCTCGCGGTCGGCGAGCGCCAGCAGCTCGCCCGCATCGTGCACGTCGCGGGCGTGCTCGCGAAAGCGGCGCACGCTCCAGGACTGCTCGGGACGGCGGGCATAGAGCCGGCCAGCCGCAGCGCCGCCTTGCGCTCGCGCTTCGCGGTCGCGGTCGGCGATGGCGCTCGACGATGTCGGCCCGGATGCGGTTGAGGCGGGTGAGGCGCGAGAAGCCGATCAGCTCGCGCAGCAGGAGCATCAGCGCGGCGAAGGCGGCGACCAGCAGCAGCACCAGCGTGGTCCAGCCGATCCAGTCCTCGCGCACCAGGGCGGCGGAGACGAGGCGCGCGAACCAGGCGCCGGCCCCCAGCAGCGCCGCGCCGGCCAGCGCGGAGGCGAGCACCGTGCCCCAGCGCAGCCCCGCTGCCCGAGATCGGCGAGCGTCGGCCGCACGGTCTGAGCGTCGCCGTCGGCGCGGCCGTCGCCTGCATGCGGCATTGGGCTCGGCGCTCGCCGGCGGCTCCTCGACGACGGCCGGGATCGCCGGGATCGAACACGCGGGGCTGGCGGGGCTCGGCGCTCATGTGAGGCGGTCCCCAGCAGGAACTCGATGGCCCGGTCGAGGCGGATGTGCGGCAGCGCCGGCTCCTCGCCGGAGGGCGTCTCCAGGCGTGACCCGCGGCGGCCGGAAGCGCAGGAAATGGACGCTGCGTCGCGCGGTCGGCGGACGGCGGACTGGGCCAGCAGGCTCGCCGGGTCCTCCGGCAGGTCGCCCGGGAACACGGCCGCCTCGGCGCTGCCGTCGAACACCTTGCCGCCCAGGCGCTCGCCCGGCAGCGGCACGCCGACGATGCAGGGCAGCCGCTGCCGGCCCGATTTCGCCTCCGCCTCGCGCGTGGCCCGCAGCGCGGCCAGCGCCATCACCTTGACCTCGGCGCCGGCAAACGACGGCCCGTGCCATGGCCTTGTCGGCGATGAGGCGCAGGATGCGCCTCGAGCCGGTCGTGGCTGGTGTGATGGAGATGGTCGGCCTTGGTGGCGGCGAACAGCAGGCGGTCGATGCGGCGGGCGAGGATGCTCGGAGAGCCAGGTGTTGGCGCCGGGGCGGAAGCATCTGAGCATCGGCCTCCATGGTGCGCTGCAGGTCGGCGCAGCGCGCCGGCGCCGGCGTTGACGGCGGAGAGCGCGTCGATCAGCACGATCTGCCGGTCGAGCCGGGCGAAGTGGTCGCGGAAGAACGGTTTGACGACGTGGGCCTTGTAGCTCTCGAAGCGGCGCGCCAGCATGGCGCCCAGCGAGCCGCGCTGGTAGGCGGAGCCGCCCGCCGGCGGCAGCGGGAAGAAGGTGAGCAGCGGCGATCCCGCCAGATCGCCCGGCAGCAGGAAGCGGCCCGGTCCCGGCGCGGTCAGCTCGGGGTCGGGCGCGCGCGCGGCCTGCAGGTAGCGCGTGAAGAGCGCGGCGCCGGTCGAGCGCCGATCTGCTCGTCGGCCGGGTGCGTCGGGATCGAGCGTGGAGAGGAACTGCGAGCCAGTCCCTGGCGGCCTCGGCCGCGGTGCGGCGCCCGCGCGTCCTCGACCGCCCGGCGCGACCAGTCTGCAAACGACAGCTCCAGCAGCGGCAGGTCGATCAGCCACTCGCCCGGGATAGTCGACGATGTCGACGTGCAGGCGCCCGGGCCCCAGCGCGCGGCGCAGCGCCGAGGTGTGCGCGTACTCGATGGTGACGCGCAGCTGGCTGATGCGCTTGGTGCTCTCCGGCCACTGCGGCGGGTCGCTCGCCAGCTCGGCCAGGTGCTCCTCGTAGGCGAAGCGCGGGCACGGCGTCGTCGGGCTGCGGCTCGAGATAGGCGCGGGCGACGCGGCCCTCGGCCATGGCGGCGAAGAACGGCAGGCGCCCGCCGGCGACCAGGCTGCGCACCAGCGCGGTGATGAACACGGTCTTGCCCGAGCGCGCCAGCCCCGTGACGCCCAGCCGCACGCGTCGGCGTCATCAGGTCGAGGAGGGCCGCGCCGGCGCCCTTAGGGCGTCCGCCGTCGGAGCCGGTCAGGTCGGAGAGCCGCACTCGCCGTTGCCTTTCTCGCGCCTCACGCTATGGCGAAGAAAGGGGCCGCGGCAAGCCCGAAATGGGGTGGGGTTCCCTCTCCCATCCCTCCGATGGGAGAGGGTCTGGGTGAGGGGCAGGTACATGCTCCGGAGCAAGCGGCTGCCCCTCACCCTAGCCCTCTCCCCGTGAAGACGGGGAGAGGGAAGCCTACAGCGGCTCGCCGAGTACGTGCGTGGAGAAGCAGCCGCCTGCTTGCCGACGCCCATGGCGGTGCAGACCTTGTCGGCATCGGCCTTGCTGGTGCAGCGGGCCGGCCACCAGGCGGTAGGGGCCGCCCTCGGCGCGTGGCGCGACGTAGCGCGGCTGCAGCGAGGCGAGCGCGGCGCCGTGCCGGTCGCGCAGGCAGGCTCCAGCTCAGGCGCAGGGCGTCGAGCGACGGCCCGGCGCGCAAGCTGTACGGCGAAAGCCTGCCGCGCCGGCGTGACCTCGGGCTCGCCGAAGGTGATGGCCGGCGGCGCGACGATGCTGCCCGTCTCGATCTTGGGTGGCTCGATCTTCGGTGCTGCTGCCTCGGGCTTGACCGTCGGTGCCGGCGCCGCCGTGGGCGTCTCGGTGACGGAGATGATGCGCGTAGGTGGCGCGCGGCTCGGTGCCGTTCTGGCGCTTCTCGGCCGTGGCCTTGTTCTCGCTCGCCCGCTGCTTTGCCGTCGTCACGGTAGGCCCAGGCGCTGGCTCTGGCGTCGCCTGGGCGACGGAGTCGCCGCCATCGTCGTGACGCGCTCCTCGAGTGCGGTAAGGCGCGCTTGTGCCTCCTGTCCTCGGCTTCGCGCTGGCCGATGCTGTCCTTGACCCGGCCCAGGTCCTTCTGGATCTCGGTCACCACGCGGCGCACGGTGCCGACCTCGGCCAGCGCCTTGTTGGCGCGCCTGGGTGCCCGGGTCGACGACTGGCCATCGCAGCCGCTGCCGCGGGCGAGAAGAGCTGCGAGTGCCACGCCAAGGAGGCGAGGTAGGTGAGCCCGCCCGCCGCCAGCAGCCCCCAGGTGAGGAGGTAAGCCCTGAATGAAGCGTCCGGAAGGAGCGTGATGACTTGCCTGAGCCGCCATGACCAGGAGCGTCCTCGTTCTATTGAGGTGCAATCGGATCGCTCGACGGACGCTGGACTGGGGTGCGACCCAGAATCGTATAGCAACCGTGTCAAATGCCGGGGGGCCCGGTCAACGTGAAGGTCCCCGGTAGCCAGCCACCGGGGTTGTGGACATGTGCCCGAAGTGCCATCCGGATGTTGCGTCTTAGGTCGCGCCGTCGATCTGCAACGGCCTGGTTGGATCATGCTGTGGTCGGAGCAGGGCAGGAAATGGCCACGCCAGAAGGTGTTGCTCTTCGATCTTGGCGGCGTGCTCGTCGGTGTCCGCCGGCTTGCAGTGAGCTGCCGCAGGTTGCTGGCCGACCCCATGCAGCCGGAGGACCTGCGGCGCAAGTGGGTGACGTCCCCGGCTGTCGAGAGCTGTTTCGAGACCGGCCGGTGCTCGGAGCAGGAGTTTGCAGCGGCGTTTCACCGAAGAGTGGGGACTGGGCCTCGAGCCCGACGGATTTCATCGCGCGAGTTCCGCTCACGTGGGTGAGGCGCGCCCTATCGCCGGGACAGGCGAGCTTGCTGGCCAGGCCTGCGTAGCCGGCACAAGCTGGCGTGCCTCAGCAACACGAATACGGCGCACTGGGAGCAGATTGCTGCAGATGGACGGTCTGAGGGCTGGTGCTCGAACGTCCCTTCGTCTCGCATGAGCTGGGCGCAATGAAGCCGTCGCCGGCGGTGTACTGCCCAGGTGGCGTCGGGAGCTCGGACTGTGAGCCGCGAGACATCGCCTTCTTCGACGACGGCCCGGAGAACATTGACGGCGCCGCAAAGGCTGGGCTATCGCGCGCATCAGACCGTGGGTCCCGTGGCACTGCGCCAACGTGCTCGGGACCTGGGTCTGCTGTAGCAGCCGCCGGCACGCAAGTTGCGTGGTGCGCAGGGCGCACACGAGCGGCTGCAACACGTAACTGTCGCCTGGACATCCGACATGACCGAACCAACCCCTGCTGATCGTCGTCCTCGCCGCCGGCAAGGGCGTGCGCATGCGCTCGAGCGTCCCGAAGGTGCTGCACGCCATCGCCGGTCGCTCGATGCTGGCGCCACGTGCTGGCCACCGCGCGCGCGGCCGGAGCGGCACAAGCTCGCCCTGGTGGTGGCTCCCGGCATGGAGGCGGTGCGCGCCGAGGCGGCGAAGGTGGCGCCGGGCATCGAGCATCTTCGAGCAGGCGACGCAGGCCGGCACCGGCCATGCCGCTGCTGGCGCGCGCGTCCGGCGCTGGAGCGGCACCAGGGGCGACGTGATCGTGCTGTTTGCCGATACCCCGCTGGTCGAGGCGGCCACGCTGCGGCGGCTCGTTGCGGCGCTCGACGCCGGCGCCCAGATCGCCGCCGCTGGCTTCGAGGCGCCCGATGCCACCGGCTACGGCCGCCTGATCGCTCGATGCCGAGGGGCGCGTGCAGGCGATCCGCGAGCACCGCGACGCGCACCGACGCGGAGCGCCGCATCGGCCTATGCAATGCCGGGGCCATGGCCTTCCGCGTGCCCAATCTCGCCGAGCTGCTCGGGCGCATCGGCAACAGCAACGCCAAGAGCGAGTACTATCTGACCGATGTCGTGGCGCATCGCCGCCGCCGACGGACCGGTCGCGCTAGCCGGTCGCGCTGCGCGGCCGAGGAGGCGCTGGGCGTCAACTCGCGCGAGCAGCTGGCGACGGCCGAAGCCGTCTTCCAGAGCCGCGCCCGGCGCAAAGCCATGGCGAGGGGGCGACGCTGGTGGCGCCGGAGACGGTGTGGCTGAGCTTCGATACGGTGATCGGCCGCGACGTGATCATCGAGCCCAACGTGTTCTTCGGCCCCGGCGTGGTGGTGGAGGACGGCGCCCACATCATGGCCAACTGCCACATGGTCGGCGCCCGCATCGGCAAGGGCGCGCGCGTCGGCCCATTCGCCCGCTTCCGTCCCGGCGCCGACATCGGCGAGCGACGCCCGCATCGGCAATTTCGTCGAGGTCAAGAACGCCAGGCTCGAGACGGGCGCCAAGGCCAACCATCTCGCCTACATCGGCGACGGTCGGGTGGGGAGGGCGCCAACATCGGCGCCGGCACCATCTTCTGCAACTACGACGGCTTCAACAAGCACTTCACCGACGTCGGCAAGGGCGCCTTCGTCGGCTCCAACTCGCTCGCTGGTGGCGCCGGTCAAGATCGGCGATGGCGCCTACATCGGCTCCGGCAGCGTCATCAGCCAGGACGTGGCGCCGGACGCCCTGGCGCTCGAGCGCTCGGCCCAGGAGCAGCGGCCCGGCTGGGCGGCCAAGTTCAGGCGCCCTGATGGGCAGGCGCAAGAAGTCGCGCCTGAATTAACCGAGAAAGATGAGGTAACAGAGTTTGAATTGAACGGCTGCGGGCGGATCAGCGTACCAACGGTGCACTGGACGGCTTTGGGCAGCGTCAACGGAGCAGCTTGCAGGACTGCAGCGCAGAGCCGACGGGATCGAGCGCATGTGCGGCATCGTCGGCATTCTCGGGCAGAAGGCGGTGGCCGGCGATCTCGTCGACGCGCTGCGGCGGCTCGAATATCGCGGCTATGACTCGGCCGGCGTCGCCACCGTCGAGAACGGCCACCTCGATCGCCGGCGCGCCGAGGGCAAGCTCAAGAACCTGGAGCTGCGGCTCTCCAATCATCCCCTGCAGGGGCGCACCGGCCTCGGCCACACGCGCTGGGCCACGCACGGCAAGCCGGTCGAGCGCAACGCCCACCCGCACATGAACGAGCGCGTCGCCGTCGTGCACAACGGCATCATCGAGAACTTCCAGGAGCTGCGCGACGAGCTCACCGCCAAGGGCCACGTCTTCCAGACCGAGACCGACACCGAGACGGTGCTGCACCTCGTCAGCGACTATCTCGATCAGGGCCTGGCGCCGGTCGAGGCGGCCAGGGCGGCCGCTGCAGCGGCTGCGCGGCGCGTTCGCGCTCGCCATCATCTTCGCCGGCGAGGACAACCTGATGATCGGGGCGCGGCAGGGGCCGCCGCTCGCCATCGGCCACGGCCAGGGCGAGATGTACCTGGGCTCGGACGCGATCGCGCTGGCGCCCTTCACCGATACGATCACCTATCTGGAGGATGGCGACTGCGCGGTGCTGACCCGCGAGACGGCCGAGATCTTCGATCTCGACGGCCGCAAGGTCGAGCGGCCCGGCCATCAAGTCGGTGGCGAGCTCGCTGCTGGTCGACAAGGGCAACTTCCGCCACTTCATGGCCAAGGAGATCCACGAGCAGCCCGAGGTGATCAGCCACACGCTGGCGAGCTTCATCGACTTCGCCGACGGGCGCGTGCATCTGCCCGACCTCGGCATCGATCCCGCCAGCGATCGCGCAAGGTGTCGATCTCGGCCTGCGGCACCGCCTACTACGCCGGCCTGGTCGGCAAGTACTGGCTCGAGCGCTATGCGCGCATTCCCGTCGAGATCGACGTCGCCTCCGAGTTCCGCTATCGCGAGCCGCCGCTGCCGAAGGGCGGCCTGGCGCTGTTCATCACGCAGTCGGGCGAGACGGCCGATACGCTGGCGACGCTGCGCTATTGCAAGTCGCAGGGACAGCGCATCGCCTCGATCGTCAACGTGCGCACCTCCACCATCGCGCGCGAGTCCGACGTGCGTGCTGCCGACGCTGGCGGGCCCCGAGATCGGCGTCGCCTCCACCAAGGCGTTCACCTGCCAGCTTGCGCGCGCTGGCGTGCCTGACGATCGCGCTCGGCGCGCGCGCGGCACCATCAGCGAGGCGCAGGAGAAGGAGCTGACGCATGCGCTGGCCGAAGTGCCGCGCCACGTCTCGACGCTGCTGCACAACGAGGCCGCTCTACGAGCGGCTGGCGCACGAGCTGTCGAAGGCGCGGGACGTGCTCTATCTCGGCCGCGGCGTCAGCTATCCGCTGGCGCTCGAAGGCGCGCTGAAGCTCAAGGAGATCTCCTACATCCACGCCGAAGGCTACGCGGCGGGCGAGCTCAAGCACGGCCCCATCGCCCTCATCGACGAGAACGTGCCGGTGATCGTGGTGGCGCCGGCCGACGAGCTGTTCGAGAAGACCGTGTCCAACATGCAGGAGGTGGCGGCCAGAGGGGGCAAGATCATCCTGCGTCTCGGACGCCGCGGCCGAGGCGGGCCGGTTGTGCGCTGGAGGCGCATATCCCGGTGCCCACCGGTGCACCCGCTTCGTCAACCCGCTGCTCTATGCCGTGCCGGTGCAGCTCCTCGCCTACCACACGGCCGTGTTCATGGGCACCGACGTGGACCAGCCGCGCAATCTCGCCAAGTCGGTTACTGTGGAATAGGGCCGTACCAGCCCGGCCAGCCGGATTTGCCTAACCCGTGCGCAAATGGCGTAACTTGTGGCCTGGGAGGTGCTCCGCGTTCGACGGGACGTCAACCGGGGAAGCGCAAGTATGACTCGGCGACTGGCGCAGGCTGGCTCTGGCGGCATTGGCCGCGGCAGCCGTAGGCTGTTGCCTGCGTCACGCATACGTGCGCCAGGGCCCGCCAAGACGGCGGCAAAGAAGACCAAGGCCAAAGCAGGCCGAGGCCGAGCAGGCAGCAGATGGCGCAGGAAGCCGCCGCCAGAAGCACCAGCCAGAAAAAGAGGCAGGACCCCGCCGAGGCGCAGCGCGCCATCGAAGCGGCCCTGAAGCTGCTCGAGGCCGGCAAGGCCGGAGCAGGCCGCGCAGGCGCTGAGCGCCGTGCTCACCGGCGGCAACCTGCCGCCGGCCATCATGGCCAAGGCGCTGCTCTATCGCGGCATCGCCTACCGGCAGCAGAAGAAGCCGCGCGCAGGCCATCGCCGATCTGACGAGCGCGCTGTGGCTGAAGGGCGGGCTGGGCGGAAGCCGATCGCGCTGACGCTCTGCGGCAGCGGTACGTCCGCCTATCAGGAGGCGGGGCTCGCTGAAGGCAGGCGAGCCGATCGCCCCGGCGGTGCCGAACGCCGGCGCGCGCGACGCGCGACGCGCCTCGGCTTCGGCAGACAAGCTCGCGTTCGCCAGACGACGTCCGCTTCCTGCGACCGGCAGCGCCGAGCAATCGGGCGGCTGCAATCCGTTCGCCGGCTGGTTTGGCGGCTCATCGTCGCCGGCCGCCAGCCCGCCGCACCGCGCCGGCGCCGCCGACCACCGCATCGATCGAGGTCCGAGCCTCCGCCGCTCACCGGCGCCGCGACCTGCGCACCGCAGCGCAAGCTCCAGCGGCATGGGTGCGCAGCAGCACCGAAGTGCACGCACGGCCCGGCGCCCGTCGCGACGAGCGTCGCCGCCGTGGCCAAGCCCGAAGGCAAGTTCCGCATTCAGGTCGGGATGGTGCGCACGCAGGACGAGGCGCAGTCCCTTGCGGCCAGGTCAAGCGCGAGCACGCAGCGGCGCTGGCCGACGCGCGAGCCGGAAATCGACCAGGCGGTGGTGGGCAACATGGGCTCGTTCTACCGGGTGCGGGTCGGGCCCGTTTGCGACGCAGCAGGACGGCCAGGCCGCCTGCGCCAAGCTGAAAGGCCCGGGCATCGACTGCCTGGTGGTCGTCCAGTAACTGCCGTCGCAGGCACGAAAAACGGCAATAATCTCCATGAGTGTTATGGCCCGCGTGCGGTCGCTGCCGCCAATCGGTGCTGGGGACTTCCGGCTGGCCTTGCCTCGGCACCATCTCTCATGACAATGGAGCCTGAGAATCGAGTCTGGCCGCGCATTTGCATGTCTGGGTGCGCACATGCGTGCCGATTTGAACGTCGAGCTGTGCGCGAACGTGACGAGCTGCAGACAGCCCAGACCGCTCACTTGTGAGCCTCGTGCCGATGCAGCGAACAGTCAAGCCCATCCGGCCCGCGCCAGCTCGACGATGGCCATGATCTCAAGGCCGAGCTCGCCAAGCTCGCGCAGGATGAGACGGCCGAGCTAAGGCTGGGCTCGCCAAGCTGGCACTCGACGCGGCGCCCGAGCCGCTGCACGCCGGTGCGCGCGCTGCGCAACTACTTCCTCACCGGCCTCGTGGTGGTCGGGTCCGGTCACGATCACGCTCTACATCGCCTGGTACTTCATCAACATCGTCGACAGCGTGGGTGAAGCCCTACATCCCCGCATCTACAATCCGGAGTCCTACCTCCCGTTCCCGATTCCGGGCGTGGGCCTGGTGTTCGCCATCATCGGCCTGACGCTGATCGGTGCGCTCGCCGCCAACCTGCTGGGGCGCTCGCTGATCAGCGCCGGCGAGCTGATGCTCGGGCGCATGCCGATCGTGCGCAACGTCTATCAGGGCCTGAAGCAGATCTTCGAGTCGGTGGTGACGGCCTCGACGCCGAGCCAGGGCTTTCAGAAGGTCGGCGCTGATGGAGTTCCCGTCCAAGGGCATCTGGTCGCTGGTGTTCGTGACCGGCGATGCGGCCGAGCAGATCTCCGAGCGAGATCCCCGGCGAGGACCTGATCAGCGTGTTCATGCCGACGGGCATGCTGCCGCCCTCGGGCTTCGTGTGCTTCGTGCCGCGCTGCGACCGTGATGCCCGTGCACATGAGCGTGGAGGACGCGGCCAAGATCATCATCTCGGCCGGCATGGTGAACCCGGAGACGCAGGCCAAGTTGAAGGACATGGTGGCCAAGGCCCGCAACGGCGGCCGCACGCCGGCGCCCATGCAGGCGGCGCAATAGGTCTCGGCGCACTCCCGCTGCGTAGGTTGGGTCAAGCGAAGCGCAGACCAACACGGTCGAACATCGCAGCTTGCGTTGGGTCATCGCTCGACGCTCGACCCAACCTACGCCTCCCCGGACCGGACGTTACGCAGCGCGAAGCAGGCGCGCAGCCTCGTCGCACTCTGGCGTCATTCCCGCGCAGGCGGAATCCAGTCCACTACGCGGCCGAGGTGCGACCCGTTGCGAAGGAGCCGGTTGCAGCGGGAGCAGACCCGCTGAGACCGCACCGTCTTGGAGACGTGGCCTGGGTGCCCGCCTGCGCGGGCATGACGTTGAGGAGCATCGTGTGGGCCAGCCGCAAGGCTCAAGGCGGCGCGGAAGAGGCGCACGGCCTCGTCGCATTCGAACAGATAGAGCAGCAGCCGCAGCGCCTCGCCGCGGGCCGAGGTCAGGTGCGGGTCCTGGCCCAGCACCAGGCGCGCGTCGTCGCGGGCGGCGCCGAGCAGCTCCTCGAAGTTGGGCACGGCGGCGATGCGGAACTCCGGCATGCCGCTCTGCCGCGCGCCCAGCACCTCGCCGCCGCCGCGCAGCTCAGGTCCTTCTCGGCGATGAGGAAGCCGTCCTCGGTGGCCTCCATCATCTCCAGGCGCTGGCGGGCGGCCTCGCCGAGCGGCGGCTTGTAGAGCAGCATGCAGAAGCTCTCGCGCGTGCCGCGCCCGACGCGGCCGCGCAGCTGGTGCAGCTGGGCCAGGCCGAAGCGCTCGGCATGCTCGATCACCATGATGTTGGCGTTGGGCACGTCGACGCCGACCTCGATCACGGTGGTCGCCACCAGGATCTTCAGCAGGTTGGCGGAGAAGGCCGCCATGGTGGCGTCCTTGGCCTTGTCCGGCATGGCGCCGTGCAGCAGGCCGACGGCGTTGGCGCCGAAGATCTGCGCCAGGTGCGCGTGGCGCTCCTCGGCGGCGGCCAGCTCGGACTTCTCGGAGCTCTCGATCAGCGGGCACACCCAGTAGACCTGCGCGCCCTCGCGCGAGCTGGACGCGCAGCCGCTCGATCAGGCGTTCCATCGAGTCGACCGGAATCGGATTTGGTGACGATCGGCTTGCGCCCGGCCGGCTTCTCGGTGAGCTTCGACACGTCGAGGTCGCCGTAGTGCGTCATGAGCAGCGTGCGCGGGATCGGCGTCGCCGTCATGACCAGCACGCCGGCGCCGCCCTTGCCGCCCTTGGTCTGCAGGGCGAGGCGCTGGTGCACGCCGAAGCGGTGCTGCTCGTCGATGACGGCGAAGGCCAGGTCGCTTGAACGCGACGTCCGGCTGGAACAGCGCGTGCGTGCCGATCAGGATGTCGATGTCGCCGCCCGCCAGCCGCTCCAGCAGCTCGGCGCGCGTGCGGCCCTTCTCGCGCCCCGTGAGCAGCGCCATGCGCAGCCCGGCGGCGTCGGCGAGCGGCGCGATGGTCTCGGCGTGCTGCCGCGCCAGCACCTCGGTCGGCGCCATCAGCGCGGCTTGCGCGCCGGCCTCCACGGCGACGCCCATGGCCATCAGCGCCACCACGGTCTTGCCGGAGCCGACGTCGCCCTGCAGCAGGCGCAGCATGCGGTGCGCGGAGCCCATGTCCTCGGCGATCTCCTTCAGCGCCTGGCGCTGCGAGCCGGTGAGGCCGAAGGGCAGCGCGTCGGCGATCCTGGCGCGGATGCGGCCGTCGCCGCTGACGCTGCGGCCGGGCTGCGATTTGAGGCTTTGGCGCACCAGCGCCAGCGCCAGCTGACCCGGCCAGCAGCTCGTCGTAGGCCAGGCGCTGCCAGGGCGGCGAGGCCGGCGACACGTCGGCGGCTCGCCGGGGCGGTGCAGGCGGGCCAGCGCGGTCGCCGGCGTCGGGCCAGCCGCGCTGCTTGAGCCAGGCCGCATCCTGCCATTCGGGCAGCTCGGGAACGCGCTCGATGGCCTGCCGCGGCGGCCTTGAGCAGCACCTTGCCGGAGAGGCCGGCGGTCAGCGGATAGACCGGCTCCAGCAGGGGCAGGTCGGCGCGCGCCTCCGGGCGCGACGATGTAGTCGGGATGCGTCATCTGCTTCTTGTCGTTGTAGCTCTCGATGCGGCCGCTGACGGTGCGGATGGCCCCTGTCGGCAGCTGCCGCTCGATGAACTTGCGCTCGGCATGGAAGAACACGAGGTCGATGCTCCCCGTGTCGTCCTCGCAGGTCACCTTGTAGGGCGCGCGGTTGTTGCCGCGCGGCGCCGGCTTGTGCTTGAGGACCCGCACCTCGAGGGTGGCGATCGTGCCGGGCACGGCCTCGGCCACGGTCGGCGTGGCGCGGCGGTCGATGACGCCGGTCGGGCGTGTGCCAGAGGAGATCGATGACGCGCGGCTCGCTCACGCCCGGCGGCAGCCGCAGCGCCTTCTTCAGCAGGATCTCCATGCGCGGGCCGATGCCGGCAAGGCTCTTGGCCGCGGCAAAGAGGGGTATGAGCTGCGTGGGGCCGCATGGATGGTCGGGGTCAGACCCTCGCTGCGGGTTGCGAGCTGCAATGCGCGATGCGCGAGGGTCTGACCCCCTTGTGCTGCTTTTCTGTTGGCGCTCGTGGGCCTATATCAGGCGCTCGAGCCTGAGCGAAGGTGGCGGCGGCGACCCCATGCCGTCAAGCGCCTGAGCCCGGATATCAAAGCCGAACTTCATGACCGACGACGCAGAAACGCGCCGCCGGCGCGCCGCCTATCGCGCGTGCCATCGCGGCACCAAGGAAATGGACTGGATTCTGGGCCGCTTTGCGCGAGCGCGCGCTGCCGGCGCATGCCGCTGGCGGCGCTCGGCCTGTTCGAGCGCATGCTGTGCGCTGCCCGACCCGGACCTGCAGGACATGATCCTGCATCCCGAGCTCATGCCGGCCGGCGAGTTGCCGAGCTGGTCGCGGCGATGCGCGTGTTCACGGGCTGGATGGCGTCGAGATTGCAGGCACAACACGGCAGTGCGTCCCGCGCAGCTCGTCATCGCGGAGAGGGCCAGTGAGCACAGGCGCGACAGGCTCAGGCAGCTGCGTGCCGCTACGACCCTACCGCCGAAGCAGCGTGCAGGGTGGCGCCATGAGGGAGACGCTCACAGGCGTGCCGGAGGGGCTGGCGCCGCGTGGTGCTGGCGCGGCTGGCCGAGGAGGAGCGGCCGGCGCGCCGCCGCTGCTGCTGCACGTCGCCCGCGACGACCGGCGGCTGGAGGCGCTGGCCGAGGGCCTGGCGTTCTTCGCGCCCAAGGTGCGCGTCATCCAGCTGCCGGCCTGGGACACGGTGCCCTACGACCGCATCGGCCCCAACGCCGAGATCGTCGCCACCGCGCATCGCCGCCATGGCCCGGCTCGGCCGCCGCCGCGCGCAAGGGCCCGACCGTCGTGCTGACCACCGTCAACGCCATCCTGCAGCGGCTGCCCCCGCGCGAGTTCATCCGCCGCTCGCTCAAGACCATCGCGCCCGGCCAGCGCCTCGACATGCAGGAGCTGATCCAGCGGCTCAACCTCGCCGGCTTCCAGCGCACCGGCACCGTCATGGAGCCCGGCGAATACGCCGTGCGCGGCGGCATCCTCGATCTCTTCCCGCCGGGGCGATCGAGCCCCGTGCGCCTCGATTTCTTCGGCGACACGCTGGAGCACATCAAGGCCTTCGATCCCGAGACGCAGCGCACGGGCAAGATCGTGCAGAAGCTGACGCTGATGCCGATCAGCGAGGTGGCGTTCGGCGAGGAGGCGGAGAAGCGCTTCCGCCGCGGCTACGTCGAGGCGTTCGGCCCCGCGCCGTCGGACGATCCGCTCTACGAGGCGGTCAGCGCCGGCCAGCGCTATCCCGGCATGGAGCATTGGCTGCCGCTGTTCCACGAGCGCCTGGAGACGCTGTTCGACTACGTGCCGGAGGCGCCGGTCAGCTTCGACCATCTGGCCGAGGAGGCGGTGGGCGAGCGCCTGGCGCTGATCGCCGATCACCTACGAGGCGCGGGTGAAGGGGCTGGAGACGCTGACCTTCGGCGCGCCGCCCTACAAGCCGGTGCCGCCCGCCGCCATGTTCCTCACGCGCGAGGAGTGGGCGCGCGCTGCAAGCCGGCCGCGTCGTGCGCCACATGACGCCGTTCGAGCAGGTCGACGATGCGGACCATACGCAGGTGCGCTCGTTCGGCGGCCGCGTCGGGCGCAATTTCGCCCTCGAGCGCTCGGGCGGCGAGGGCCTCAACGTGTTCGATGCGGCGCGCGAGCCACGTGCGCGCGCTGCAGGGCCAGGGCAAGCGGGTCATCGTCGCCGCCTTCACGCCGGCGCGCGCGAGCGGCTGGCGACGCTGCTGGCCGAGCACGAGCTCGCGCGATACCCGCAGGATCGACAGCTTCGTCGAGGCGCAGCGCTGCCGGCCGAGACGGCGGCGTTCGCCGTGCTCGGGCGTCGAGCAAGGCTTCGAGACCGCCGACCTCGCCGTCATCGGCGAGCAGGACATCCTGGGCGACCGGCTCGTGCGGCCCCGGCGCAAGGCGCGCCGCGCCGCCGACGTCATCACCGAGGCGACCAGCCTGGGCGTCGGCGACTTCGTCGTGCACGCCGACCACGGCATCGGCCGCTTCGACGGCCTCACCACCATCACCGCGCTCGGCGCCCCGCACGACTGCCTGGAGATCGCCTACGCCGAGGGCGCCAAGCTCTATCTGCCCGTCGAGAACATCGAGCTGCTGTCGCGCTACGGCTCGGCCGACGGCGTCGTGCAGCTCGATCGGCTCGGCGGCGTCGCCTGGCAGACGCGCAAGGCGCGCCTCAAGCAGCGCATCCGCGAGATCGCCGCCGAGCTGATCAAGGTCGCGGCGCTGCGGCAGCTGCGCCAGGCGCCGGCCATCACGCCGCCCGCACGGCGACGTTCGACGAGTTCGTGGCCCGCTTCCCCTACGAGCGAGACCGAGGACCAGGACCGCCAGCATCGACACGGTGCTCGAGCGATCTCGCCTCCGGCAAGCCCATGGACCGGCTGGTGTGCGGCGACGTCGGCTTCGGCAAGACCGAGGTGGCGCTGCGCGCCGCCTTCGTCGCCGCGCTGACGGGCTTCCAGGTGGCGGTGGTGGTGCCGACCACGCTGCTCGCCCGCCAGCACTTCGCCACCTTCACCGAGCGCTTCGCGGGCCTGCCCGTGCGCATCGCGCAGGCCTCGCGCCTGGTCGGCGGCGCAAGGAGCTCGCCGCCGTCAAGGCCGGCATCAACGAAGGCACCATCGACATCGTCGTCGGCACGCACGCGCTGCTCGGCAAGGCGATCGCCTTCAAGCGGCTGGGCCTGCTGGTCGTCGACGAGGAGCAGCACTTCGGCGTCGTCCACAAGGAGCGCCTGAAGCAGCTGCGCGAGGACGTGCATGTGCTGACGCTGACCGCCACGCCGATCCCGCGCACGCTGCAGCTGGCGCTTGTCGGGCGTGCGCGAGCTGTCGCTGATCACCACGCCGCCGGTCGACCGCCTGGCCGTGCGCACCTTCATCTCGCCGTTCGATCCGGTGATCGTGCGCGAGGCGCTGCGGCGCGAGCGCTACCGCGGCGGGCAGAGCTTCTACGTGGTGCCGCGCATCGCCGACCTCGAGGAGGTGGCCGAGTTCCTGACCGAGCACGACGCCGGAGCTGAAGGTCGCGCGCGCCCACGGCCAGCTGCGCGTCCAGCATGCTCGAGGACGTCGATGACCGCCTTCTACGACGGCAAGTACGACGTGCTGCTGTCGACGGCCATCGTCGAGATCCGGCCTCGACATCCCCAACGCCAACACGCTGATCGTGCACCGCGCCGACATGTTCGGCCTGGCCCAGCTCTACCAGCTGCGCGGCCGCGTCGGCCGCTCCAAGGCGCGCGCCTACGCCTACTTCACCACGCCCAACGGCCAGAGGCTCACCGAAGGCGCCGAGAAGCGCCTGCAAGGTGCTGCAATCGCTCGACACGCTGGGCGCCGGCTTCTCGCTCGCCAGCCACGACCTCGACATCCGCGGCGCCGGCAACCTGCTGGGCGAGGAGCAGTCGGGCCACATCCAGCGAGGTCGGCTTCGAGCTCTACCAGTCGATGCTGGAGGAGGCGGTGGCGGCGCTGAAGGGCGGCGATCTCGGCGAGACCGCAGGACCAGTGGAGCCCGCAGATCTCGCTCGGCGCCGCCGTGCTGATCCCGGAGGCCTACGTCGGCGACCTGCAGCTGCGCCTCGGCCTCTACCGGCGCCTCTCCACGCTGGACAAGCGCGCCGGACATCGACGCCTTCGCCGCCGAGCTGGTCGACCGCTTCGGCGAGCTGCCCGAGGAGGTGCGCGCACCTGCTCGACGTGGTGGAGATCAAGGGGCTCGCCGCGCCAGGCCGGGCCTGCAACAGGTCGACGCCGGCCCCAAGGGCGCCGTCATCGCCTTCCGCAAGAACCAGTTCGCCAACCCGGAAGGCCTCGTCGCTCTTCATGCAGAAGTCCCGAGGCGGCGTGCCGCATGCAGCCCGACCACAAGCTCGTCTTCAAGGCCGACTGGGACCTGCCGGAGGCGCGCCTGCAAGGGCGTGCGCGCCGCTGGTGCGGCAGCTCGCCGAGATTGCCGGCAGCGGCGAAGAAGGCGGCGTAGGGAGTGATAAATCGGCGGTGTAGGTTGGTCGCCCGCAGGCGGGGTGACAACACGCGTCGAGGTCGCCGTCCGGTGTTGGGTCATCGCTGACCGCCTCGACCCAACTTACGGCTGACGGGGGCAGAAGATCGCAACGCGAGGTGCGGCATGGACGACCTGGATGGCGGTTCGCGGCTGGTACGCCGAGGAGCTGCGCTATGCGGCGGGCGTGAAGTCGGCCGGCAGTCGTGCGCGCCGTTCGCCACCGTGCCGCGCGAGCGCTTCTCCGGGGCCCGGGCCGTGGCTGATCTGCACAGGGCCGGCGCACGACACAGTACTGGTCGACCGAGAGCGCCGACCCGCGCTGCGTCTACCACAACGTCGTCATCGGCCTGCTGCCGGAGAAGAGCCTCAACAACGGCCAGCCGAGCCTGTGGGCCTCGCTGTTCGACCAGCTCGATCTCGCTCCCGGCAAGCGCGTGCTGCACCTGGGCTGCGGCACCGGCTACTTCAGCGCCATCCTGGCCGAGATCGTCGGCCCGACGGGCCTGGCGACGGCCGTCGATCGCGAGGAGAGGCGCTGGCCGAGCGCGCCGCCGATGCGCTCGCCGCCTGGCACTGCAGGTGACGGCTGATCGCGGGCGACGGCGCCGCCTAGCAAGGCCGGACGCGGTCGAGACATCATCATCGCCAGCGCCGGCGTCACGCATCCCCTGCCGCACTGGCCTCGACGCGCTGCCGCCCGGCGGGCAGCTCGCTGCTGCCGCTCACCGGCCAGCAGGCAGTGGGGCAGACGCTGCTCGTCACGCGCGCGCGCCGAGGCCGAGGGCCTCGCGGCCCGCTTCGCCGGCTACGTCGGCATCTACCATTTCGAGGGCGCGCGCGATCCGGAGGCCGCCGAGCGGGTCGATGCACGCCATGCGGCGCGGCGACTTCGTGACCGTCAAATCGCTGCGCCGCGAGCCCCATGCCGAGGGACGAAAACCTGCTGGCTGCACGGCGACGGCTGGTGCTTCGTCGCGCCTCGATCCGGGCGCCTGATTGCGGACAATTGCGGGAGGCAGAAGAAGGGTCTGCCAGCCGGGCGCCGGCAACGCAAGCTCATTCCATCGCTCGACCTGATCCGGCGCACGGTCAACACCGAGGCCGCCTACACGCTGCTCCCGCCTGCAGGTGCTGGAGCGGCTGCCCGGCAATCCCGTCGGCGTTGCCTATCGCCAGCTCGAGGACGGCGCCGTCGCGCTCATGGCCCGGCATCTGCCGGTGCCGAGCTTCAACAGCGTTGTCGGGCTGCGTGCGGGCGCACGAGCATCACATCGAGCCGCTTGTCCGATGGTATCGCGACAACGGCGTCAAAGCCGCAGCTTCGAGATGGTGCCCGGACTCAGCGATGCCGAAGCTCGGCCGGGAGCTGGCGCGGCTCGGCTTACTATCCAGTCGGGCTTCCACACCGCGGTGATCTGCGAGCCCGATCTGGCCGCTGCCGGCTGCCGGCGACGATCACCGATCGAGCGCTGTCACCGAGCCGCCGGCTTGCTGGAGGAGTTCCTGGACGCGCACGCCGCCGGCTGGCAGATCCCGGACCCGCAGGGCTTCAAGGCCAACGTGCGCGGCTGGCTCGGGCAGCCCGGCTGGTCGCTTTATCTGGCCCGCGTCGACGGCCGGCCGGCGGCGACCGGCATCCTCTACGTCCACGCACAGGGTCGGCTACTGCGCCGATGCCGCGACCGATCCGACCTTCAGGGGCCGCGGCCTGCAGACCGCCATGCTGCGCCGACGCATCGCCGACGCCAGCGCGGCCGGCGTCGACTTCGTGCAGCGGCGCGGCATACCTGTCGACCAGCCACCGCAACATGGAGCGGGTGGGCTTGCGCGTGCTGTTCGTCCGGTCGGTATGGAGCGTCGGGCGTAGGTTGGGTCAAGCGAAGCGCAGACCCAACACCGATAGCGCAATTGCGACTGACGTATGGCGGTACATCGCTTCGCGTCGACCCAACCTACGTCAAGAGCTGGGGCCGGCGTCGAAGTTGACCTTGTCCACCAGCTCGGACGCCTTCTTGCGGTACTTGGCGATGTTCTCGAGCGGCAGCGTGTCGGCCTTCAGCGTGCCCCAGCTCTGCACGATGTCGGAGGGCGGCACGTTCGGATTGACCGGGTACTCGTTGTTGGCCGTGCGCGTAGATCTTCTGCGCGTCCTCGGAGGCCAGGAACTCCATCAGCTTGAGCGCATTGGCCTTGTTGGGCGCATGCTTGGCCAGCGCCATGCCCGAGATGTTGACGTGGCTGCCGCGGTCGTTGGCGTTGGGGAACAGCAGCTTGATGGCGCGCCGCCCACTGCTTCTGCTCGGGGTTCTTCTCGTTCTTCGTCATCAGCGCCATGTAGTAGGTGTTGCCGAGCGCCAGGTCGCACTTGCCCGAGCAGATGTCGCGCGCCTGCTCGCGGTCGCCGCCGGCGGGCTTCTGCGCCAGGTTGGCCTTGACGCCCTTCAGCCAGGCCTCGGTCGCACGCCTCGCCCTTGTGGGCGATCATGGTGGCGATCAGCGACGTGTTGTAGACGTGCTGGCCGGAGCGGATGCAGATCTTGCCCTTCCACTTCGGGTCGGCCAGCTCCTCGTAGGTGATCGGCGTCCTGCTTCACGCGCTCCTTGGAGGCGTAGACGACGCGCGAGCGCATGGTGAGGCCGAACCAGTGGTTGCCGGGATCGCGGAACTGGGCGGGGATCGCCTGCTTCGAGCGCGCTGGCAGATCGACCGGCTTGCGTGAGGCCTGCATCCTTGGCCTCGGAGAGGCGGCCGGCATCGACCGTGAACAGCAGATCGGCCGGGCTGTTCTGGCCCTTCGGCGGCCAGGCGCTCGTTGAGGCCGGCGGCCGCGTAGACGACGTTGGCCTTGATGCCGGTCTTGTCGGTGAAGGCCTTGAGCAGCGGGTCGATCAGCTGCGGCTCGCGATAGAGTAGATGCTGACCTCGCCCTGCGCGTGCGCCGCCGGCGAGAAGCCGGAGAGCGACCGCAGCGAGCGAAAGCGGAGCTGCGCAAACGCGCGCGCCGGATGCGTGACGATCATCGTCGACCTCCAATCATCGGGGTTCAAGGCCCCGGCATCGGACCGCGGCAGCGCTCGGCCCGCCACGGCCGGCATTAGTGGTAATCTTGATTGCGGTTGTCAAGATTATCGCAGTTGCCGCGCGATCGCCGGTGCGCGCTTCGAATTATTCTAATTCGAAGCGGCGTCGGGCCGAAGGTCTGACCCGCAACTTCCGCGACCTTTACGCGGCGCAAGAGAACGACGCCGCCTCCAGCTTGTTGCCGTCGGGATCGAGGATGAAGGCGCCGAAGTAGGTCGTCATCGCGGCCTGGCGAGGCCCCGGCTCGCCGTCGCTGGCGCCGCCTCCCGCCAGCGCCGCCGCGTGAAAGGCGCGCACCGCGTCCTCGCTTCGCCGCGCGCAAGGGCGACGTGCGCGCCCGGATTGGACGGCGCAGGCGCCATGTCGGAGCGCACGTTGAGCCAGAGCTCGATATTTCTTGCCGAAGCCGACGCTGGCGGGTCGCTCCACCAGCTTGCGGTAGCCGAGCGGGCCAGCAGCCGCTCGTAGAACGCGGCGGAGGCGGCGAGATCGCGCGCATGGCGAGCGAGAGCAATACGTAACTGAACGAAGCATACC